>ERZ1049444.248-NODE-248-length-55961-cov-10.806175_pt1 | contig 55961 bp, 49 predicted proteins | sample MGYA00383101_ERZ1049444 | MGnify/ENA primary metagenome ERZ1049444 (study PRJEB29581, sample SAMEA5548371) | metagenome | biome: marine; feature: coastal; material: water | depth 50 m | study: Short-term variability in the microbial, nano- and picoplankton... | reverse complement strand
CAAGATATAATTGGTAAAGTACTTGAATTAAATAGTGACGGTAGTATTAGTCCAATTTTTGGTGCTAATGTATATTGGGAAGAAACTACTGTAGGAACAACAACAGATGCTAATGGAAACTATACAATTAGTGAAGCAACATCTTTTCCTGCTAGCCTAAGTGTAAGTTATGTTGGGTATACATATGATAGCAAGGAATTTATTAATAATGAATTTATTTTCTATTTAAAAAGATCTGTTGAATTAGATGAGGTGAACATTAGAAGTTCCGTAAATTCAACAAAGTATTCTGTTGTAAACTCATTAAATGTTCAGACCTTAACTGTTAATGAATTGCAAAAAGCTGCCTGTTGCAATTTATCTGAGAGCTTTAGTACAAATGCTAGCGTAGATGTTAGTTATTCAGATGCTATATCTGGAGCTAAGAAAATCAGAATGCTCGGATTAGATGGTAGATATGTTCAAATTACAAATGAAGGCATACCTTTAATAAGAGGGCTTTCGTCCTCTTATGGTCTTAATTATGTGCCTGGCACTTGGATTGAGTCAATTCAGATTATAAAAGGATCAGGTTCCGTAGTAAATGGATTTGAATCATTTACTGGACAAATAAATTTAGAATATTTTAAACCAAGTACAGCAGATAAAATGTATTGGAATGTATATGCAAATTCCGGTCAAAAGTTCGAGAATAATCTAGCTCTTAAGAAGATATATGAAAAATGGAGTAGCAATTTATTTACACATTTTTCTTATCATAATAAAGAAATAGATGAAAATAATGATGGTTTTATGGATATGCCTCATTTAAAGAATTTTAACGTTTTAAATCGTTTTCTATATGAGGGTTCTAATGTTTTTAGAGCTCAGTTATTTGTGAAAGCAATGTATGAGGATAGGGAGGGTGGTCAACTTTCTAATTTTCTTAATCCTTACAAAATCGATATTCATAATGATATAATTGAAATTGGGACCAAAACTGGAATTCTTCCAGATGAAGATCAAAGAAGCATTGGTTTACAAACTTCGTTCAGAAGACATAATCAAGAAGCTCAATTTGGAGATAAATTATATAATGGTTTGCAAGAAAGTGTTTATCTTAATCTAATTAGAGATGTTAAAATTAATAATAATACTTTCAGATATGGACTTAACTATAATGCAGATAGATTTGAAGAAAGTTTTAATGATAGTCTTTTCAACAAGATTGATTTAATTACAGGTGTATTTTCAGAGTACAACCTTAAAATAGATGATTATTTTATTTTAGTTGCTGGATTTCGAGCAGATTATCACAATAATTCTCAATATCATTATACGCCTAGAGTTAATGTTAAATACAACCCTACTGATGATTTAGCATTACGTATTTCAGCTGGTAAGGCCTTTAGAATTTCTAATATTTTTGTTGAACATTCTAATTTTTTAGCATCAAATAGAATTGTAAAAGTAATGGAGAATTTATTGCCTGAAGTAGCATGGAATATGGGTTTTAATTTGACATATTGTTTTCGTTTATTTGGTAAGGAAGGGATTATTAATGCAGATGCATATAGAACAGAATTTGAAAATCAAACTGTTGTTGATATTGAGAATCCAGGTTTTCTTAAATTTTATAACTTAAATGGAAAATCATTTGCAAATACTTTACAAATCGATTTGGGTTATGAATTAGTTGAGCGATTAAATATCAAATTAGCATATAAAATAAATGAAGTAAAAATAGAATATGAGAATAGAGGATTATTACAACCACCATTAACTCCAAGAGATAGAGCTCTTGTTAATTTGTCATACGCTAATACTTCGAAAGACTGGGAGTTTGATTTTACAACTAATTTTGTTGGTGAAAGTAGATTGCCTGATCATCAAGAGGTTAAAGATGCGTTTTCGAATCCTTTCTTTGTATATAATTCTCAGATTACAAAGAGATATGATAACATTGAAGTGTATATCGGTGCAGAAAACATTCTTAATTTCACTCAAGATAATCCAATAAAAATAGCAGATAACCCTACAGATGAGAATTTTGATGCGTCTATAGTTTATGCTCCAATTAACGGAAGAATGATTTATCTTGGTCTAAGGTATAAGTTAAATTAAGACTATATTTGCGTAATAAAAAATATCTGAGAGTTGTCATATTTATCTTTTGATAAATGACATTTTTAATATTTTAATAATCAGTTTTATTTGTAATAAATTAGAGGTTAATGAAAACATTATTAAAGCTACTTATTTTTATACTATTTTCAAATTCATCCTTTACACAAGAGAGAGTGAAATATCAAAAGGAAACTTGCATTGTGTTAGGAAATTGCAATATGTGTAAGAAAAAAATTGAAAAAACAGCAAAATTAGTAGTTGGTGTCAAAAGTGCTAAATGGAATGTTATTACAGGAAAACTAAAGTTGAAATTTAATCCTGAAATGACTGATTTAGTGAGCATTGAAAAAGCTGTCGCAGGAGTTGGGTATGATACTGAAAGATATAAGGCTACTGAAGAAAGTTACAATAGTCTTCATTATTGTTGTAAATATGAACGAAAGAAATAAACCAATTAAAAATGAAAAAATTTATTCTTAAAAACTTAATAATATTATTGTCATTTAACACTGTTTTAGCACAAACAGCTACTGACTTTATCACTGACGATTGTAATGGGGTATCTCATTCTTTATTTGACTCCTTGAATGCTGGAAATGTAATTGTTCTTGCTTGGGTAATGCCTTGTGGACCATGTGCAACTTACACATTGCCAGCCTATTCAGCTGTTCAATCCTTTGCTACATCTCATCCTGATAGAGTTGATTTTTATTTAGTTGATGATTATGCTAATACAGCGTGCCCTACTTTGGTTAATTGGGGCATTTCAAATAGTATGTCAATAAATACTGCTTTTTCATCAAGTTCAATAAGTATGAGTGATTATGGTTCTTCAGGAATGCCTAAAGTTGTCGTCCTTGGGAATGCTAATCATTCAGTATTTTATAATGAAAATGATGATAAAATTACTTTTAATGGTGTTCAAAATGCAATAAATAATGCATTACTTCCTGTTGGTGTTGATGATGAAATTAAATCTCACATAAATATATCTGTTTTCCCTAACCCCGTAAAAAACATTTTGAATGTTAGTTGTACATCATTTGAATCAGATAATCTTACTTTTGATATTGTAAATATTTTAGGAAAATCTATTTATTCCTTTACTAAAAAATTATCGTCTTCTAGCAATGCTTTTACAAAGAAAATTGATGTAAGCCAATTTGATACTGGAATTTATTTCCTGAATGTTAATTCAGATTTTTCTTATCAATCCAAAAAAATTATACTAAAAGATTAGAGTGTTATGAGATTCTTTTTACTCATTTCATTTATTATTATATCTTATGTTGATGGATTCTCACAAGGATGCTGTTCAGGTGGAGTTGGAAGCCCAATTGCTGGTGGAGTAGCAACAGGTGTTATGCAAAAAAATCAACTTGAATTTTCATTCAACTATCAGATTAATAGTTCAGATAGATTTTATAATGAGAATACTGAAATCGAAAAGTTATTTAATAAATTTAGTAGTGAGTATCTGTTTTTAAGATCTGATTTTGGAGTGAATAAAAGATTAACCTTATCATTAGCAGCTGGATATTTTTTAAATAAATCTAAATATGCTATAAATAATGCTAACATAATCTCAACAGGAGGTATTGGAGACTTATTTTTTTTTCCTAGGTATAGTATTTATAATAAAACATCTAATTTTCAAACTACTTCAGTAGTTGTAGGAATAGGTTTTAAAATTCCACTAAATTCATCTACTGATTCAACACTAACGTTTTCAGCAGGAAGTATAAATAATTATCAAATTAATCCTCCTATGTTGCAACTAACTGATGGTTCTAATGATTTAATGTTTTCTTCCTTCTTTTTCAAGCATTATCAAAAAGATAAAATTAGATTTTTTATTAGTACACTTTATGTTAAGAAGGGGTATAATTTACAAGGTATTAAATATGGTGATTATTCTAGCTTTAGTTTCTTTATTTCTAAAAATTTCTTTAGAAGATGGGATATAACTTCTCAATTTAAGTATGAAAATATTGGACATATTAACATTGATAATAATGTTGAAGAGTGGGATCTTTTAGAATATCAGATCTATCCAGAATCTACAGGAAGTAAAAAAGTATTTTTTATTCCTCAACTAAGTTTTTCAAATAATAATTTTACTTTTTTTACATCTTTTGATGTTCCAGTTTATCAGTTTTTAGACGGAACACAAATTGGTTCTAAGAATATATTTAATTTAGGCGTTAATTATCGTTTCATGACTAAGAAAAATATTCACCAGTAATTACGATATATCTATTCCATTAGCTTCTCCAGAATTTCTACAGCTGATTCAGCAATAATACTTCCAGGTCCAAAGATACTACTTACACCAGACTCTTTTAAAAATTGATAGTCTTGTTGTGGAATTACTCCACCAATTATTACTAAAATATCTTTTCTATTATATTTTTTAAGTTCTGCGATTACTTGCGGTACAAGTGTTTTATGACCTGCTGCTAATGATGATATTCCTAAGATATGTACATCATTTTCGACTGCTTGTTTTGCAGCTTCTTTTGGAGTTTGGAATAGTGGTCCAATATCAACATCAAAGCCTATATCTGCAAAGGAGGTTGCTATTACTCTTGCTCCTCTGTCATGTCCATCTTGACCCATTTTTGCAATCATTATTCTAGGTCTTCTTCCTTTAAGTATTGAAAAATCATCAGATAATTTAAGTGCTTTTGTAAAGATCTTATTGTTTTTTATTTCCATTTTGTAAACTCCAGTTACTGTTTTATTTTTTGCAATATATCTGCCAAACTCATTTTCTAGTGCGCTTGATATCTCTCCAAGAGTTGCTCTTTGTTTTGCTGCATTAACTGCTAGCTCTAAAAGATTCTTGTTTTTGCTTTTACAAGCAAAAGATAGTTCTTTTAGTGAATTATTAACTAGAGTGTTATTTCTTGTCTTTTTGATTTTCTTAATACGTTCTATTTGTGTTTTCCTGACTTCAGTGTTATCAATTTCAAGTATTTCTAGATTAATATCATCATTTTCTAATTTATTAGTATTAACACCAATAATTAAATCTTCTCCGTTGTCAATTCTTGCTTGTTTCTTTGCTGCAGATTGCTCAATTCTCATCTTTGGTAATCCTGTCTCAATAGCTTTTGCCATTCCGCCTAATTCTTCTATCTCAATTATATGATTCCAAGCTTTAGCAGCTATTTCTTCAGTTAATTTTTCTACATAATAAGATCCTCCCCATGGGTCTACCACTTTACATATGCCTATTTCGTTTTGTAAATAGATTTGAGTTTCTCTAGCAATATTAGCTGAGAAATTTGTGGGTAATGCAATTGCTTCATCTAGTGCATTGGTGTGAAGACTTTGCGTTCCTCCCATTATTGCAGCCATTGCTTCTACACATGTTCTTGTTATATTATTAAAAGGGTCTTGTTCTGTTAGACTCCACCCGCTAGTTTGACAATGAGTTCTTAGTGCTAAAGATTTAGGGTTTTTTGGTTTAAATTTTTTAATCATTTTAGCCCAAAGCATTCTAGCTGCTCTCATTTTTGCAATTTCCATAAAATGGTTCATCCCAATTCCCCAGAAAAATGATATCCTTGGTGCAAATAAATCAATATCAATTCCCGCATTAATTCCAGTTTTAACATATTCAATTCCATCTAACAAGGTGTATGCCAGTTCAATGTCTGCTGTTGCGCCTGCTTCTTGCATGTGATAACCAGATACTGATATACTGTTAAATTTAGGCATGTTTTTTGATGTGTATTTAAAAATATCTGATATTATTCTCATCGATTGTTCAGGAGGATAGATGTAAGTATTTCGTACCATGAATTCTTTTAAAATATCATTTTGAATAGTACCTGATAGTTTATTCAAACTAACACCTTGTTCTTGAGCTGTCACAATATAAAATGCAAGTATTGGAATGACAGCGCCATTCATTGTCATAGATACTGACATTTTATCTAAAGGGATTTTGTCAAATAATATTTTCATGTCTTCAACCGAATCAATTGCTACTCCTGCCATACCGACATCTCCTATAACTCTATCATGATCAGAGTCGTAACCTCTATGTGTAGCTAGATCAAATGCTACTGAGAGCCCCTTCTGTCCCGCTTTTAAGTTTTTTTTATAAAATTTATTTGACTCTTCAGCTGTCGAAAAGCCAGCATATTGTCTAATTGTCCATGGGCGTATTGTATACATAGTGGAGTATGGTCCTCTAAGATGAGGAGCAACTCCAGCAACAAAATTTATATGTTCAGTATTTTTTATGTCATTAAATTGATATCTATTTTTAATTTCAATATTTTCTGGGCTCAGCCAGCTCTTCGTTGTTGATACCTCTTTTGCAATTGATTTAATGTCATACTCTTTTAATAATTCAGTAATTAGATAATCAACATAATATGATCCTTTTGTTGGATCTTCTACTTTGTCGAGGAAACTCTCTTTTTTAAGTATTGTTTGTTGATTTCTTGAAATTCTTTCTGAAAAACTTGTCGCATTTTCAAAGTTTGAATTATACGATTGTAGTAGTATTGCATTTGCTCCTCCAAATATAGCAGACATACACTGTGTTGTGTTTCGTATTATATTACTATAAGCATCATCTGTTTTGTATTTTGAAATGTCGTTTGTAGCGAAAATATATGCATCTTTTCCAGTTTTTGATTTCCATATAATTCTAAATGCTTTTAATTTTGCTATTTCAAGAAAATAATTCTCTGAAATTTTAAAGTGAAATTGCACAGGATTTTTCGAATTTAACCCATTTTTTAGTGCTATGGAAAGTTGTTGTTGTGCAGTTCCTTTAGTAAAAATTGTATCAAAGTAATTTGGGATAGAATAATTAGTTTCTCCATGAAATGCACCGCATACATTTTTCTCTTTTGTGTATTCTTTCCATTCTTTAGGAAAATCTTTATGATAGCGTGCAAAATCAATTCGAATATGCTCAGTATAAATATTCTTCAAAAGAATATCTAGTTTATTTGGATTAGTAAAGCAAAGTCCGTTAGCATCATTTTTAAGTGCATCTAATGCTCTTTTATTTGCTTGTTTCGCATTTGTTGCATCTATAAGTTGATAGGTCTCCCAGTATCTTGGAAATTTTGAATTATAAACCTTACTATTGTCATCAGCATGATATATAGGTTCTGTACTAATTCCATCTTCAAATAAAGTTAGATTTTCTCTTGAAGTATGCGCTTTCTTTGCATCTAAGTTTATTATTTCTTCCCATTCACACTTTGTTGTCGGGCTAAATTCACTAAATAATTTAGTCATCTTTCTTTTCTCTTATTATGAAAACATCTTCGTTTTCTTTTCTCATTAAAAACTTTTCTCTTGCAAATTTCTCTTGTTCTTCTTCAATATTTTCAAGATTATATTTTTGAGTACTGTCTTTCTTTATTTCATTTATGTAATAAGATTTTTGCTCTTCTAGTTTTTTTACTTTTTGATGTAATTTGTATTGATTTACTATGTTGTAGTCGTCTATAAAAAGAATCCAAAATATAAATATTGCTAAAGTTATTACATATTTGTTCCGGAATATCTTTGGTATTTTTTTAAGAAATACAATTATCTTGTCCATTTAGCAAATATATATAAAAAATATGCCTGATAATTATGATAAAATCAAATAAGAAATAATCTAGTAACTATAAATTTTCCTTTAAAATTTAACTTGTTTTCCTAAGATAAAAATAGTAGGTTTTTTTGGTATAATAACTTTGGTGTTTTTCCACTCAATCGCAGTCTTTGTCTTTATATTTTCATTAATAGTAGTTATGTCAGTTGCTATGCAAATTTTTGTGTATTTGCTACACGTATTAATTAAAGCTTCAAATAACTGATTGTTTCTGTAAGGTGTTTCGATAAATATTTGGGTTTGATCTTCTCTGCTAATTTTTTCCTCTAATCTTCTGATGCTTTTTTTCCTTTCTGATTTATCAATAGGAAGATATCCGTTAAAAGTAAATTTTTGTCCATTTAGTCCAGATGCCATAAGTGCTAATAATATAGAAGAGGGTCCAACTAATGGTATTACATTAATGTCAAAATCATGAGCATAAGCAACAATTTTAGATCCTGGATCGGCAACGCATGGGAGTCCTGATTCTGAAATAATGCCTACATCTTGGCCTCGTAAAATATGGGGTAGGAAGTCTTTCTCAAGATCTATATTGTTGTGTTTCCCAAAACAATAGAAGGTAATATTATCTATATCTTTTTCCTTATCTATTGTTCTTATGTATCTTCTTGTTGTTCTTATATTTTCAACAATGAATATATTGATTTTTTGAACTGCTTTAATAATAGGTGATGTTAGCGTCTCCTTTTGAGTTCCATCTCCAATTACAGTTGGTATTAAATATAAATTTCCTTTATTCAATTTTTATTGCAATTTTTTCGCATGCCTCATTTAGCATGTTATAAACATTTTTAAAGCCATTATCATCATAATATGGGTCAGGAACAGAGTCATGGTTTTTTGGATCTATCTCATTAAGAATTAATCTAATTTTATTTCTCTCTTGTGCATTGCTGGAGAGTGAAATTAAATGGCTTAAATTATTTATATCCATTACATAGATTGTATCAAAATTTTCAAAGTCAATTCTACTGAATTGTCTGGCTTTGAGTTTGCTTATATTAATATCGTGTTTTTTTGCTACAGCTACTGCTCTAGGGTCAGGTGATTTTCCTATATGATAACCTGCGGTTCCTGCCGAGTCTATTGTTAAGTCTAAGTGTTTAGTTTTTTTCCTTAAGATTCCCTCTGCTAGAGGTGATCTACAGATGTTGCCTAAACAAACCATTAGAATCCGCATGAATTTAGGAGAGGGTTAGTTTCTTTTCAATATCAACTAAATATCCTTTAAACCGTTTATCTGTGTCAGCTAAATTATTCACAGTTTTGCATGCATGTAGTACAGTTGCATGATCTTTGTTTCCACAATGCTTTCCAATCATAGCAAGAGAGCTTTTGGTCATTTGTTTAGAAAAGTACATTGCTAATTGTCTGCATTGAACAATCTCTCTTTTTCTAGTTTTTGATTTCATTGTTTCTATAGGAATGTCAAAATAATCACATATAACTTTTTGAATAAAATCTATCGATACTTCTCTGACTGTATTCTTAACGAATTTATCTAGCATGCTTTTTGCTAAATCTATAGTTATTTCTTTTTTATTTAGAGATGATTGAGCTAAAAGTGAAATTAGAGCGCCTTCAAGCTCTCTTACATTTGAAGTAATCGAGTATGCTATATACTCTATAACCTCAAAAGGAATTTCAATACCATCTTTCTTAATTTTCTTTTTAAGAATTGCAAGTCTAGTTTCTAGTTCAGGTGATTGAAGGTCAGCAGAAAGTCCCCACTTAAATCTAGATAATAGTCGTTGTTCCATTCCTACTATATCAACAGGCGCTTTATCTGAAGTTAGAATAACTTGTTTTTTGTTTTGGTGTAAATGATTAAATATGTGAAAAAATACATCTTGTGTCTTTTCTTTTCCACATAAAAATTGAACATCATCAATAATTAAAACATCAATTGATTGATAGAAATGAACAAAATCATTTTTTTTATTGTCCATTATAGAATCAACAAATTGTGTTTGAAATTTATCAGCTGATACATAAAGAACTGTTTTTTCAGGATGATTATTTTTAACTTCTATTCCAATAGCATTAGCAAGATGAGTCTTACCTAATCCACCATTTCCATAGATAAATAATGGATTGAATGATGTTCCTCCAGGATTTTGAGCTACAGCAAATCCAGCAGAACGAGCTAGTCTATTGCAGTCTCCTTCAATAAATGCATCAAAAGTATAAGATTCATTTAATTGTGGGTTAATATTGATTTTTTGAAGACCAGGAATGATAAACGGATTCCTAATTGCAGATCCAGGTCTCATATCTATAGGCATGTTTATTGGGTCATTTTTCAATGCTGATTGCCCACTGCTTGGTATTTTTGTTATGTAAGGTTTTTTTGAACTGCTGTTATCAAGTAAGATATTGTATTCTAACTTAGCGTCTTTTCCTAATTCTCTTTTGAGAGTTTTCTTTATGAGGGTAATGTAATTATTTTCAAGCCATTCATAAAAAAATTGGCTAGGAACTTGAATAGTTAAAATTTTCTCATTTATAGCAACTGCAGTGATAGGTTTAAACCATGTTTTGTAATTTTGAGGTGTAACATTATCTCTTATAATATTAAGACAATTGTTCCATATTTCAGTGTAACTTCTTTCAGGCATTTCTTGGTTCTAATTTATCAGTTGTTTGCTTTGATTATTTTTTTGATGATAGCAAATATGAAAAAGATATTGTTAATATAAAAGAAAATAATGACTTGACTTTAAACTTTTTTTTACATGTAAAATTCACTAGAGAAGACATTTTCTTTTTTTTTTAAAAAAACTAGTAAAAATAAGTTTTTTGGGCTATTATTTAATGAATATTGGCTTGCTAGAAACTTTTTTCAAACCATTATATTGATTAAAATTAAAATCTACTTTGCCAAGATTAATGCCTGCCCATCCTACTTGATTGATAAGTACTTCTTTTTTTTCAAGATTTAAGATGCTAATAGGTTTTTTAAGAAAGGTGTGTGTGTGTCCACCTATTATTAAATCTATGTTGCGTGTTTTTTTTGCAAAAGTGATATCAGATATTTTATTTGACTTATATTTAAATCCAAGATGTGAAAGACATATAATTAAATCGCAATCTTCTTTGTTTCTTAAAATATCAGAATAGTAATTTGCTTGCTTGACTGGATCTAGGTATTTAGTGTTTTTATATAATTTTTTTGGAACAAGACCTTCAAGTTCTATGCCAATTCCAAATACACCAATCTTAATTCCTCCTTTATTAAATATTTTATATGCTTTAAATTTATCTTTTAATATTGTTTCTGAGAAATCATAATTTGCTGTTAAAAAGGGGAATTTTGCTAAAGGTAGCTGCTTTTTAAGCCCAATTAAACCATTGTCAAAGTCATGATTACCCAATGTTGCAGCATCATATTTCATCTCGCTCATAAGTTTAAATTCTAATTCGCCACCATAAAAATTAAAGTATGGCGTCCCCTGAAATATATCTCCAGCGTCTAATAGTAGTACATGATCTTCAGTTCTTCTAATAGAATTAATTAGTCCAGCTCTTTGCGCCATCCCGCCAAGTCCTTTATTTCTTCCGCTTGTAAAAGGATGTATATGACTATGTGTATCATTTGTATGTAATATAGTAATTTTTGTGTTTATTTCATCTGATAATGTAAGCTTTGGCACTATAGATACGCCTAAAAAACCTAGTGTTGTGTTTTTAATAAATTTTCTTCTATTGCTCATTATTAATTTTAATTATTAATTATTTCAATCCTATTATCAAGTCTAATGTCTATTGTGTCATTTTTTTCACAATAGTCAATTATTGCATCTCTAAGCTTTAAACCAATTTTATGTTGTTTTTTACCTTTAAAAAAACTCATCTTATCACCTCCATTAGCAAGATAATCAGAAGTTAAAACTTTTACGGTTTCATTATTATCAAAGTTAACAGGCCAGCTATGTTCAATAATATTATTATTCTTATCTATTTTGATGTTTAGCCCTGAAAATGGCTCTCCTCCTCTAAGGCTAATGTAATTCAGTAGGCCTATGAAATCTGTTTTATTTAACTCGAGTATAACTAACTCATTTTCAAATGGCATGAGTTCAAAAATTTTACCTCTTGTTATATCTCCTTTATCTATTGTTGTTCTTAAGCCACCATTGTTAAATACACATATGTTAGCGTCACAATAATTTAAACATAAATCAGTAACAAAATTTCCTATTGTACTTTGTGGACGTCCTTTTGTTAAATCATTTTTTGTATAAACAAGAGTTTCATTCATCTGTTCCTCAATTTCATTTTGATATGGTTGTATTATATTATATATTGTACTGTCAATAACTGAATTGACATTTAAAACTTTAGAGTCAAATGAATTTAGATGATATGTTGTTTCACAAGAATAGAAAAGAATTGTAAACAGTATTATGTAAATTTTCTTCATGTTACAATATTACAAATTTTACAGGTTTTATGTATAATTGCAATATGTATAATTTTGAAAAAAAAATTAGAGTTAGGTATGCTGAAACAGATCAGATGAGTTATGTTTATTATGGTGTATATGCTCAGTATTATGAAGTAGGTAGAGTAGAGTTGTTAAGATCACTTGGTGTTTCATACAAAACTATTGAATCTATGGGATATGCCTTGCCAGTTGTTAACTTAAACATTAATTATAAAAAACCAGCATTTTATGATGATGAGCTTACAATAAAAACATCAATTTTGAAGATGCCGACTTCAAAAATAACTTTCTTCTATAAAATTTATAATGAAGAAAATTATTTGATAAATACAGGTGAAGTGACATTAGCCTTTATCAATAATAAAACTGGAAGAGTTTGTTCTGCTCCTGATTTTATATTAGATAAACTCCAAACTAAATTGCAGTAAATTAGATATTTCTATATTTAAATAGTACAAATTTTTTCTAGAACTATTTCAATAAGTTTTGCAATAGGTTTTCTATGATCTTTACTATAGCTTTTGTTAAAACGATTTCCAATGATTGCACAAATTGTTAGAGTATTGTGTCCAAGAGATCTTCCTAAAAAATAGAGAGCAGATGTTTCCATCTCAAAATTTGTAACTTTAAATTCATTAAAACTAAAACTACTTATAGTATTGTTTAAGTCTGAAATTGATGGGCTAAGTCTTATCTTTCTACCTTGTGGCCCATAAAATCCAGGTGCTGTTGCAGTAATACCAGTATTAAACTCTGAAAATAATTTAAGTAAATCTTCAGAAGCTTTTACTATGTAAGGTGAAGACAACTCTTTTGGCCATTTTGCATGTTCAGAAAATAATTTACTCATATTTAAATCAATAATATCTTGATCATTGTAGAAATGAGCTAAATTGTCAAGCCCTAACCCATAAGCAGAAGTGATAAATGAATCAATATCTATATTAGATTGTAATGCTCCAGATGTTCCTAATCTAATTAAATTTAATGATTTTCTATTCTTTCGATGCGTTCTGGTCTCAAAATCAATATTTACTAATGCATCTAATTCGTTTACAACTATATCAATATTATCTGTACCAATACCAGTAGATATTGCACTAATCCTTGTGTTGTTTAAGACTCCTGTATGTGTAATAAATTCTCTATTTTGAATTTTGTGCTCTATAAAATCAAATTTACTTGAAATGAGTTTAACTCTATCTTGATCTCCAACCAGTATTATATTATCAGCTATTTCATTTTCAGATAGATTTAAATGATATATTTTTTTGTCTTTTGTTATAATTAATTCTGTCTCTGCTATGGCATTCATTTTATTATGTAATTTTGCATTAAAAATATAACAAATTTTACAATTATGTCTGCAAATAAAATATTAGTTCCTATAGGGTTTTCGGAGCAATCTATATTGGCTCTTGGTCAAGCATTTAATTTAGCAATGATTAAAAACTCTGATGTTGTTCTCCTTTCTGTTGTTAAAGAGCAAAGTATGATGCAATCTTTATTCGTTGATGATTTAACAGATCAACTAAAGCTTAAGGTTAAGCAAAAGTTAAATGAATTAGCGAAACAATATGGTGATAAATTTGGTGTATCAGTTGACACTATGGTATCTAAGGGAAAGATTTACGAACAAATAAATGAAGTGGCAGAGTTAATTTCAGCTGACTTAATAGTCATGGGTACTAATGGTTCTCAAGGAAATAAAAGTAAACTAATTGGATCTAATGCTGAAAAAGTTGTGCGATTATCAAAGTGTCCAGTAATTACAATTAAGGGTAAGGATAATAGAATTGGTTGTGAAAACATTATTTTGCCATTGGATTTAGAAAGACAGACAAAAGAGAAAGTTACTTATGCGCTTGAGTATGCTAGATATTGGAATGCTACTATTCGAGTCGTTTCAGTAGTTTTAAGAGATAATCAGGAAGTTAGAGAAAAATTAAAAAAGAATATTAATCAAGTACACGATTTTATTGTAAAAGCTGGTGTAAAATGTTCTGCTGAATTAATTGAAGGAGGTAAGAAAATAACACTTGGTAATTTTGTATTCCAGTATGAAAAAAAATTCGATGCAGATTTAATTATGATAATGACAAAGCAGGAAGAGTTATCTCTTTCTAATAATATTAGTGATACAGCTAGATATATTATAAATAACTCAGAAATACCTGTGATGAGTATACGTCCCAAAGAATCAAAACATATTACAGGACCAACAATAGCATTTTAAAAGTGATTTTTCAGGATTTATATGATTATTGTATAAAAAATAAAATTTCACTTTCTTGTGCTGAAAGTTGTACTGCAGGTTTAATTTCCTCAAAAATCACATCTATTTCAGGTTCATCTGAGATTTTTAAAGGTGGGATTATTGCATATCAAAATTCAATTAAGATTAATCAATTGAATGTCTCACAAAAAATTATTAATGAAAAAACTGAGGTTTCAAATGAAGTTGTCGAGCAAATGGCATATACGGTGAGAAGAAATTTTAATTCTGATTTCTCATTAGCTATTAGTGGATATGCAGGTCCTACAGGAGGAACTGAAAAGAATCCAATTGGAACTATTTTTATAGCAATATCATCCAAGAGCAGTACTCATTCAAAAAGATTTCAGTTAATTGGAAATAGAGATTCAATTGTAAATCAATCAGTTATAAAAGCTGTTACCTATCTGTTAAGTGAATTAAAAAAGAGGTGATAAATTTTAATATATTTATTTTAGATTGTATATTTGCGGCCCTAAAAGAAAACTACATGTCACGTATTTGTCAAATCACAGGTAAAAAAGTAATGGTAGGAAACAACGTTTCACATGCTATGAATAAAAATAAAAGGAAGTTTTACCCAAATCTTCAGACAAAAAAGTTTTTTGTTCCAGAAACAGGTGAAACAGTAATTTTAAAAGTTTCAGCTAATGCTATTAGAACAATCAATAAAAATGGTATTGCCTCTGTTTTGTCAAAAGCTATAAACAACGGTAATATTTTACTTTAGTCATAAAATCATACTTTATTTTAAAAAGTTGCTATCTTTGATTGCAACTTTTTTTATTTTAATTAAAATTATTCAAAATGAAATATAATTTATTTTCTTTATTAATTCTTCTATTTTCAATATCTGTTTTGTTTTCTTCATGTGAAAAAGAACTACTTGGATGTACTGATCCAACAGCATCAAATTATAATGATCTTGCTAACACTGATGATGGAAGTTGTATTGAGCCAGTTTTAGGCTGCACTGATTTAAATGCAATGAATTATGAATCTTTAGCTTCTTCCGATGATGGAACTTGTGTATATGCATACGATTTAGCTCTTGGAATTTGGGATATAAATACAGAATGTGACGATTTAACTATCTCAATACTTGGTCTTGGAGATATTCCAGTTCCGTTAAACGATGTTTTTCCAGAATCTATTGAGATATTTGCTGAAGGAGAAGGTGTTATATCTATGGATATCAACGGAGAACCTATATTAGCCGATGTTTCAGTCGATGGAACAGTAACAATTCAAGATGGTCAACAAATTACTACAGATACTGGAATACCAACAGTAGGAGAAGTTGATGTTGATATAACGGGGTCAGGCCTCATACAATCATCTACAAATGGAATACTTACTTTATTCCTTTCATTTGAAATTCCATTAGCAGGTACTCAGTCATCTTCTTGTAACATTGTTTGTTCTAGATAATCTATTTTTATAGTTTAATATCTACATTTAGCTTGTGAAATATCTTGTATTTTCTGTCTTATTATTTGCTTTTTCTTTAAATGCTCAAAATTTTAATCGGAAAGATAGTTTAAGAGGAAATTTAACTCATTTAAGATTATGCTATGATGTTACATTCTATGATTTGAATATTGCAATTGATGAAGTTGAAAGGTCCATTGAAAAATCTACAAATATTATTCATTTTAATATTATTAAGCAATGTAGTATAATACAAGTTGATTTAGCGTCAAATTTGGAAATAATGTCTATTATTTTTGAAGGAAATGAACTGAGATTTGAGCGTGAACTTGATGCAGTATATGTATATTTTAATCGTACCTTAAAGATAGGTGAGAGTCACAAGATTAGTGTGCTTTACGGAGGCTATCCTAAAGTAGCAAAAAATCCCCCTTGGGATGGTGGTTTTTCATGGGAGAAAGATTTTAATGGAAACCCTTGGATTGGTGTTTCTTGCCAAGGTATAGGAGCTAGCACATGGTGGCCATGCAAAGATCATCAATCAGATGAGCCTGATAGTATGAGAATTAAGGTTGCGGCACGATATCCTTTAAAAATTATTTCAAATGGAAATCTAAGAACTGATACTACAATTTGGAATCAATATTTTAATTCGTGGATGAATGTCAGCGAATGGTTTGTAACTTACCCTATTAACAATTACAATGTAACTATTAATATTGGAGATTATAATCATATTTCTGATCAATATATTTCTAATACTGACACTTTCGATCTTGATTATTATATTTTAAGTGGTAATGAATTAAAAGCTAAAGAGCATTTTAAACAAGTTAAGCCCATGTTAGAATGTTTTGAAAATTTTTTTGGATCTTATCCATTTTTAGATGATGGATATGCCTTAGTAGAAACTTCTTATTTAGGTATGGAACATCAATCCGCTATTGCTTATGGTAATAATTTCTTGAAAGGATATAATGGCAATATTGCTTTTATTGATAATCTTGATTTTGATTATATTATAGTACATGAAAGTGGACATGAATGGTGGGGAAATTCAATAACTACTTCAGATATTGCAGATATGTGGATACATGAGGGTTTTTGTACTTATTCTGAAGTCTTATTCGTTGAATGTTTATATGGCTATGATAAGATGTTAAGCTATGTAAATAATCAAAAAAATAATGTTTTAAATGACAAGCCTATTTTAGGAGTATATCATGTTAGTAATCAAGGGTCTTCAGATATGTATTGTAAAGGTTCTTTAATGCTACATACACTTAGAAATTTAATTGATAATGATGAATTGTGGTTTAGTATTATTAAAGGGATTTCAAATAATTTCAAATATCAAATAGTTGATGGTCAAGATATAATTGACTACATTAATTTAGTTTCTGATAAAGATTTCTCAATATTTTTTAAGCAATACTTAGAGTTTAAAGATATTCCAGAATTTCAATATAGCATTGTTAAAGATGGAATGAATAAAACTTTAGTTTACAGATGGGAAGCGATAGATAAATTTGATATGCCATTACTTATAAATATTGGACAAGAAGATTTTTGGATTTACCCAAGTAATTCATTTAGTGAGCTAGATTTAGGAGCGTTTGATATAAATGATTTTAATATTAGAACTGACTTATTCTATATCAATACTAAAAAGCTATAATTTTTACAGCTGTTTAATTTTTTTGATTAAATTTGCAACCCAATAAATTATTAGAAGATGGCAAAAAAAGGAAATAGAATTCAAGTTATTTTAGAATGTACTGAGCACAAGGCAAGTGGATTGCCAGGTACTTCACGTTACATTACTACTAAGAATAAAAAGAATACACCTGATAGGATGGAGCTTAAAAAATTCAATCCTATAATGAAAAAAATGACTGTACACAAACAAATAAAATAAAATGGCAAAAAAGACAGTAGCATCATTACAGAAAAAAGGAGCTAAAGCATTTACAAAAGCTATTAAATTAGTAAAAACTAAAGGTGGTTCATATTCTTTTAATTCAGAAATTGTGCCTAAAGATAAAGTAGGAGAGTTTTTTGCTAAAAAGTAATAGTTAGATAAAAATTATAAAGTAAAAGCTTCTTTCTTTTAGAAAGAGGCTTTTTTATTTTAAATTATTAAAGTTATGGGCATATTTGGTAAAGTTAAGGGACTTTTTAATGATAAAGATAAATCTAAAGAATTTGCTATTAATAAAGTTGATAATAGCGATTCAAAAGATAAAAATCTTTTATCTGATAAGCAAAAATTAGGTGAAGGTCTTAAAAAAACTAAAAAAAGTTTTTTTGAAAAGTTAGCTAAAACTGTTGCTGGAAAATCCGTCATTGATGATTCTGTTTTAGATGATATTGAGGAGGCTCTAATTGCTTCTGATATTGGAGTTGAAACAACACTTAAAATTATCGAAAAGCTTGAATCAAGAGTTAAAAAAGAAAATTATCTTAACTCAAATGAATTAAATAGTTTTTTAAAGGAAGAGATAGGTACATTAATAAAAGACTCATGTCAGTCAATTCCTAATATTTCTGATCCTTATGTTATTATGGTAGTTGGTGTAAATGGAGTAGGCAAAACAACAACAATTGGAAAGTTAGCTAATAAGTTTAAATCACAAGGCAAGAAAGTTGTTTTAGGTGCAGCAGACACATTTAGAGCTGCTGCTGTTGATCAATTAGTCATTTGGGCAGAAAGAGTAGGAGTCGAAATTGTAAAACAAGACATGGGATCAGATCCTGCCTCTGTTGCTTTTGATACTGTTCAATCTGCAAAGGCAAATGGTGCTGATGTGGTCATAATTGACACAGCAGGAAGACTACATAATAACGTTAATTTAATGCGAGAACTAGCAAAAATTAGAAATGTAATGGGTAAAGTAATAGATGAATCACCACATGATGTAATGTTGGTCTTAGATGCATCTACAGGTCAGAATGCAATTGAACAAGCAAAACAATTTACTGCTGCTACAGATGTTAGCTCTATTGCGCTTACAAAGTTAGATGGAACAGCTAAGGGTGGTGTAGTAATAGGAATTTCAGATCAGTTTAAAATACCTGTTAGATACATTGGTGTTGGAGAAGGGATAAATGATTTACAGGAATTTAATAAACAAGATTTTATTGATTCAATATTTAGCTAATGCGTACAAAGTCTTTAAAGAAAAATAAAATAAATGTAATTACGCTAGGATGTTCAAAAAATTTATATGATTCTGAGGTATTAATGGGGCAATTAGTTGCTAATAATATTCCTGTTTCACATGAATCTGAAGAAGATGAAAATATAGTTGTTGTAAATACGTGTGGTTTCATTGATAATGCAAAGGAAGAATCAATAAACACAATTCTAGAACAGGCTCAAAGAAAAGAATTGGGACAAATTGATAAATTGTATGTTACGGGTTGCCTTTCTGAAAGATATAAAGCTGATCTAGAGAAAGATATTCCGGATGTCAATCAATATTTCGGTACAACTGACCTGCCTAAGTTGCTTAAAGTTTTAGGCGCTGACTATAAACATGAACTTTTAGGAGATAGATTAACAACAACTCCAAAACATTATTCATATCTAAAAATTTCAGAAGGTTGTGATCGGCCATGTTCTTTCTGTGCAATTCCATTGATGAGGGGGAAGCATAAATCAACACCAATAGAAAAATTGGTGACTGAAGCTAAAAATTTAGCGAAGAATGGAGTGAAAGAACTAATTTTGATTGCTCAGGATTTAACTTTCTATGGATTAGATATTTATAAAAAAAGAAGATTAGCAGATCTTTTAACTTCTTTGTCAGAAGTTGAAGGAATAGAATGGATTCGTTTACATTATGCTTATCCTACTGGATTTCCAAAAGATGTTCTAGAAGTGATTAAAAATAATAACAAAGTATGCAATTACATTGATATTCCTCTACAGCATATTAATGATAATATTTTAAAATCAATGAAAAGAGGCACTTCTTTTGAGAGAACTAATTCATTAATAAAAAGTTTTAGAAAAAAGGTGCCTAAGATGGCAATTAGAACTACTTTAATTGTTGGATATCCAGGAGAAACAGATGAAATTTTTAATCAACTTAAAAAGTGGGTTTCTGATACTAAATTTGACCGTCTTGGTGTTTTCACATACTCCCATGAAGAAAACACTTCAGCTCATGATCTTATTGATGATGTTCCAGAGAGTATTAAGAAAAAGAGAGCTGAAGAGATTATGGATCTTCAAACAAATATATCCTGGGATTTAAATCAAAAAAAAATCGGAAAAACCTTTAAAGTTTTGTTTGATAGAAAAGAAGGTGATTACTTTATTGGTCGTTCAGAGTTTGATTCTCCTGATGTTGATAATGAGATTTTAGTTAAAGCTGATAATACATATATTAGAATCGGTGACTTTGCAAGAGTAAAAGTGGAAAAAACTGATCATTTTGATTTGTATGGTGTTGTTGATGTTTAATTAGAGAAATCATTACTTTTGTAATAAAAAACTTAATAAATGTTTGAAAATTTATCACTTAAATTAGAAAAAGCTTTTAAAGTACTAAAAGGGCAGGGAAGTATATCAGAAATAAATGTTGCTCAAACAATGAAAGAAATAAGAAAAGCACTTATTTCTGCTGATGTTGATTTTAAGACAGCTAAAAATTTCACTCAAAATGTTAAGGAAAAGGCAATAGGTGAGAAAGTACTTACAGCAATTGATCCTGGACAGTTACTTACTAAAATCATGAAAGATGAGTTAGCTTCTTTAATGGGAAGTGAATATTCTGAGATTAGTTTAGAAGGAAACCCATCTGTCATTTTAATTGCAGGTTTGCAAGGAAGTGGTAAAACAACTTTTTCTGGAAAATTAGCATTACATCTAAAAAGTAAAAAGAATAAAAAACCTCTTTTAGTTGCATGTGATGTATACAGACCAGCAGCTATAGATCAAATTGGTGTTCTTGCTCATCAAGTAGAAGTTGATGTTTACGAAGATAGAGAGATTAAGGATCCAGTTGAAATAGCAAAAAATGCGATTAAGCATGCAAAAGTTAATGGGCATAATGTTGTTATAATAGATACTGCTGGACGACTTGCTGTAGATAATGAAATGATGACAGAAATTGCTGATATTAAAAGCGGAGTTAAGCCTGATGAGATTTTATTTGTTGTTGATTCTATGACAGGTCAAGATGCTGTGAATACTGCAAAATCATTTAACGATATACTAAATTTTGATGGGGTTGTATTAACTAAACTTGATGGAGATACAAGAGGTGGAGCAGCATTAACTATTCGATCAGTAGTAGATAAACCAATTAAATTTATTGGAACTTCAGAAAAAATGGATGGTTTAGATGTCTTTCATCCTGATAGAATGGCTAGCAGAATTTTGGGTATGGGTGATGTGATTTCCTTAGTTGAGCGTGCTCAACAACAATTTGATGAAGAAGAGGCTAGAAAGGTTCAAAAGAAAATTGCTAAGAATCAATTTGGTTTTGATGATTTCTTAAAACAAATTCAACAAATTAAGAAAATGGGTAATGTTAAAGATTTAATGGGTATGATTCCAGGTATGAATAAAGCAATTAAAGATGTTGATGTTAATGATGATTCATTTAATGGCATCGAAGCAATCATTCATTCAATGACAAAAAAAGAAAGAGCTAATCCAAATATTTTAAATGGAAGTAGAAAAAAAAGAATAGCTTTAGGAAGCGGAACTACAGTTGTTGAAGTTAATCAGCTTATTAAGCAATTTTCGCAAATGAGTAAAATGATGAAGATGATGCAGGGAGGTGGCGCAAAACAGATGATGCAAATGATGAAAGGACGAGGTAATATGCCTGGATTATAAATTTTGATATGATTTTATTAGACGGAAAAAAAACATCTAGTGATATTAAAGATGAGTTAAGGAAAGAGGTAGATGAATTAGTTTCAAGTGGCGTGAAGAAACCTCATTTAGCAGCTATTCTTGTTGGTTCGAATGGTGCTAGTGAAACATATGTTGGAGCAAAGGTAAAAGCATGTGAACAAGTTGGTTTTGACTCAACTTTAGTCAGATTTAATGAAGATATTTCTGAGTTAGATTTGTTAAATGAAATTAATAAAATTAATAATAATCAAAATATCGATGGATTAATTGTTCAACTTCCTTTGCCAAATCATATCGATGAACTAAAGGTAACACAGGCAATTAATGTAGAAAAAGATGTTGATGGTTTCCATCCTACTAATATTGGAAGAATGGCTCTGAATTTACCAACATATTTACCTGCAACTCCAGCTGGAATAATGGAATTGCTTTCTAGATATAGTATAAAAACATCAGGTAAGCATTGTGTTGTTGTTGGTAGAAGTCATATAGTTGGATCCCCTATGAGTATCTTAATGGCAAGAAATAATATCCCAGGAAATTGTACAGTTACTTTAACACATAGTAGAACAAAGAATTTAAAAGAAATAACGAGAACTGCTGATATTTTAATTGTAGCTCTTGGAAAAGCTCAATTTATTAACAGTGAGATGATTAAGGATGGAGCATGTATTATTGATGTTGGAATTAATCGTGTCAAGTCTGAAAAAACTAAAAGTGGATGGAAGCTTTTGGGTGATGTTGATTTTGATTCAGTAGCAAATATGTGTAGTTCCATTACCCCAGTACCTGGTGGTGTTGGCCCAATGACAATTGCAATGCTACTTAAAAATACACTGAAATCTGCAAAAAATAAGTGTTATTAATTTTTTGTTATATTTGCAGCAGTTTTTGTGGGGTTGTTCCCACTAGTATTAATAAATTTTAAAAAAACAATTATGGAAGGAACAGTAAAATGGTTTAACGGAAGTAAAGGATATGGTTTCATTGAAGGATCTGATGGAACAGATTACTTTGCTCATTTTCAAGAAATTCAAGTTGAAGGTTACAAAACTCTTAAAGAAGGAGCAGCTGTAACATTCGAACCAGGAGACGGTGAAAAAGGACCAGTAGCTAAAAATATTGTAAACGCTTAATTAGCATTATTATAATATAGAAAAAAAGCGAGCAAAATGCTCGCTTTTTTTATGATTTATTTTTCAATAAAATTTCCAATTCTCGCATTTCATCTCTTAGTCTTGCAGCTTCAATAAAGTTAAGATTCTTTGCCATCTTTTGCATTTCTAGTTTGGTTTTTTTTATCATTTTATTTATTTCTTCTGTTGTACCGCTATTTATTTTAATTTCAGCTTTAGGTGTTGTTATTTTATATGGATTTAAACTGTCAGCAAGTTTATTTTTATCCTTCTTTATCAAAGGCATTGGTTTTAGACCATTTCTTTTATTATAATTAATTTGTTTTTCTCTTCTTCTTTCTGTTTCATTAATAGTTCTTCTCATAGAATCAGTTATTTTATCAGCATACATAATAACAAGTCCATTAATATTTCTAGCTGCTCTACCTGCAGTTTGAGTTAGAGCTCTAGAAGATCGTAAAAAACCCTCTTTATCTGCATCCATTATTGCCACCAAGCTTACTTGAGGTAAATCTAATCCTTCTCGAAGTAGATTAACTCCAATTAAAACATCAATGATTCCTTCCTTCAATTCATTTAATATTTCTACTCTTTCTAAAGTGTCAACATCAGAGTGAATATATCTACATTTAATATTAAATTTGATTAAGTATTTGCTGAATTCTTCAGCCATTCTTTTGGTTAATGTTACAACTAAAACACGTTCTTTCTCTTTTATTCGTACTCTAATTTCTTCTAAAAGATCATCAATTTGGTTATGGGTTGGTCTAATATGTATTTTTGGGTCAAGTAGGCCTGTTGGTCTAATAATTTGTTCAGCGATTATTCCTTCAGACTTTTCTAATTCATAGTCAGCTGGTGTCGCACTTACGTATATTGTTTGATTATTAATTAGTTCAAATTCTTCAAATTTTAATGGTCTATTATCCATAGCTGCTGGCAATCTGAAACCATGATCTACAAGGTTTCTTTTTCTAGATTTATCACCTCCATACATTGCTCTTACTTGAGGTAATGTTACATGACTTTCATCAATAACAGTAATAAAGTTATCTGGAAAATAGTCAAGTAAACAAAATGGCCTGCTATTTGCTTCTCTACCATCAAAATACCTCGAATAATTCTCAATTCCAGAGCAATATCCAAGTTCTTTAATCATTTCTAAATCAAAATGTGTTCTTTCGTCTATTCTTTTTGCTTCAGTTTTCAAACCAATTTCCTTAAAAAAATCAATTTGTAATTTTAAATCATCTTGAATATTAGATATTGCATTATGTATTTTATCTTTTGAAGCTACAAATATACTTGCTGGAAAAATTCTGATTTCATCAAGGGATTCAATTATTTTACTATTTTCAGGGTTAAATGCCTCAATATCTTCAATTTCATTTCCAAAAAAAATGATTCTGTAGGCTATATCATTATGAGCAAGAAATACATCTACAGTATCTCCTTTTACTCTAAAATTTCCTCTATTGAAATCAGCAGTTGTTCTACTATATAATGCTGAAACTAATTTTTGAAGAAATTGATCTCTACTAATAATATCTTCTTTCTTCAGATCAATTATTCCATTGTGAAAATCTTCTGGATTTCCAATCCCATAGATACAGCTTACTGAGGAGACTACAATTATATCCTTTCTACCTGAGAGTAATGAAGATGTTGTTTTTAATCTATATTTCTCAATTTCTTCATTAATTGACAAATCTTTTTCAATATATGTTCCAGAACTTGGAATGTATGCTTCTGGCTGATAATAATCATAATATGAAACAAAATATTCTACAGCATTTTCTGGAAAAAATTGTTTGAATTCGCTAAAAAGTTGAGCAGCTAGAGTTTTATTATGACTTAAAACTAATGTAGGTCTATTTACTTCTTGAATCACATTTGCAATAGTAAAAGTCTTTCCAGAACCAGTCACCCCAAGAAGAGTCTGAGATTGTTCAGAATCATTTAAACCTTCTACTAATTGCTTTATTGCTGTTGGTTGGTCTCCTGTGGGCTTGAAATCTGATTGAAGTTTAAATTTCATCTATGCTTTATTTAGCATCTGAATTTTTTTATATAAACTAGCTATTTCAGTTTTTGAATTACTTATTTTATTCTGAGCCTGTAGTAATAGTTTCTCTGTTGCATTTCCATGTCCAAAGAAGGAAATGTTATTCTCGTATTGAAGAATATCTTTCTTTAAAGAATCTATCTTCATTTTTATTAAATTCTTTTCCTTTAGAATTGCATTTTTATTGTCTCCTATTAAATCTATTTTATTTTGTAATTTAATATTATCTAATTCAATTTTACTCAGACCTATCTTCTCGTACTTTAATTCTAGTGTTTTATAGAACTCATCATTAATAGATTTATCTCTTTTTGTAACTTTTCCTGTATTCTTCCATTCTAATTTGATAACTTCTAATTCCTTAAGTGTATTCTTGGGGCTTTCTGAAAGCTTTAATTTTTTTAATTTATTAACAACTTTCTTTTTTTTATTTGATGCTTCTTCTTCAAGTTTAATTACATTCTTAAAATCCTCTTTTCTTGCATTAAAGAAGGTATTACATGCTAATCTAAATCTATTCCATATTTCATTTGATGATGAAGAGTGAGGAAAGTTTTTCCATTCTTCTTGCAATTTCATCAGTTCTTTAGCAGTTTTATGCCAATCAGTACTATTCTTTAGCTTTTCAGCTTGTTTACAGATTGCTAATTTATTTTCTATAATTTTTTTAGAAATAATTTTTTTGTTTTTATAATGTTCTCTTTTAGCATTATAAAAATTGTCTAAAGATGTTCTTAGATTTTTCCATGAAACTTTGAGATTATCACGATTTAAGTTACCTAATTTTCTCCATTCTTCTTCAAGTTCCTTACATTTTGCAGTAGCTTTCTCCCAATCTTTATGAGATAAATCTTTAAAGGAATATAGATCATCTATTTTTTTGCAGATCAGATTTTTGTTTTCTAACTTTTGTTTGTTTTGCTGTTTAAGAGTTAAAAAATAATCATTCCTCTTTGTGTTAATTTCTTTAGAAATTGATTGGAATTTCTTCCAAATAATATCTCTTTGTTCTCTTTCAACTGGACCAACATTTTTCCAGTGTTCATGAAGTTCTTGTAGTACTTTATGTGCAATGTTGATAGATGACTCTTTAAGTAATTTCTTTGCTTTTTTAAGAATTTGTATTTTTTCTTCAAAATTTCTTTTGAAATCTAAATCTCTTAAATCTTTATTTAGTTTTATATAGTCATAAAACAACTCTACATGATGTTGATATGATTGCCAAATATTATTATTTTCTGTTATTGGCACATAACCAGTAGAGTTCCATTTTTTTTGAAGTAGTCTAAATTTCTCAAACGTTATTTTTAAAGACTCCTCTTCTTTTGATAATATATCAATGTCTTTAATTATTTGTTTTTTTATTTCTAAATTTTTTTGTTCTTCATTTATTTTTTTATTTCTAAATTCTTTCTTTAATTTTTTGTATGAATTATAAGAAATTTTAAAAGAAATTTCAAGTGGGTGGTATTTGTTTTTAGATTCTTGATTATCTTTATTATTTACTATGTCTTTACTTAGTTTTTCTTTTGTATTACTAATGATAGTATTTTCTATTTCTTTCTTATGAGCATTTATTCTATTGTAAAAAATAGATTTTATTTCCTCAATTTCTTTTGAAACCGAGTAAGGATTATTGCCCTCACTTAATAGATATATTTTGTCAATTAAACCTTGTAGTGTTAGTTGATTGTTGTCCAAATTTACTTCTTTTATATCTGAAGTCTCAATTTTTTTCTCAGTCATAGTCAATTTTATTTTACAAATTTACTAATATTTAATTTTTTTTATTCCAAATTTTCCAACTCTCCTCTGCTTGTATTTCTAGCATATTTAATCCATTTTGAATTTTTGTGTTATTTACTTTCCCGTTTTTTAAGAATTTTGTTTCAAGAGGATTATAGGTTAGATCAAAAAGTAAATGTTTGTTTGATAATAACTCATAAGGAATTTCAGGTGCGCTATTAATATCTGGATATACACCTAGAGGTGTTGTATTTATAATAATATCATATTCCATGCACATACTCGCATTAAAATCTGAATAATTGAATTTTGAATTTCTAGAAATAGTTTTATGTATTATTCCCAATTTATTTAGGGAGTATTGAATAGCTTTAGCTGCACCACCATTTCCTAAAATGATGGCTTTTTTTCTTTCATCTAATTTTGAATAAATACTTTTAGTGAATCCTATGTGATCAGTATTATGTCCAACTAATTTCCCGTTTTTTATCTGGATTGTATTTACTGCTCCAATTTTTCCTGCTTCAAAACTTAGTTCATCTAAAAATTTGATAATTGATTCTTTATATGGTATTGTGACATTTAATCCAGATATCTTCTTATTTTTTAATAATTCTTTAAAATCTGAAATACTTTGAATTTCGAAATCTAGATATTGCGAGTTTGTAATATGTTCTTTTTTAAATTTATTTTTAAAATAATTTTTTGAGAATGTATTAGTTAGATTTTTGCCAATTAAGCCATAAGTTCTCATGATATTCTTTTTGAGAGATCTTCTAAAAAATAAACTATGATAAATCCTACAAGTGCCAAAACTATAGCTGATATAGTATCTGAGTCCAGCGTGGTTGGCAAAATTATGTTATATGATATTACTTTTTCATTTCCATCTATTATTATACTTTCAGTAATTTTTTTCCATGGCCAAATAATTTTTAGTGAGCCTAAAATAAATCCAGTTAGTAGAGCAAGTGTAGCATTTTTATATTCTTTTAGTATCCACGATAGTAAATGTGAGAAACTCATTAAACCAAAAATAGAACCAAGAAAAAAAGTAGTTAATAATGGAATGTTTAACTCTGTTATAGCAGTCACCATCAACAACTTATAATTGCCTAACAATATTAGTATGTATGACCCAGAGAGTCCAGGGAGCATCATTCCACTTATTCCAATAATTCCGCAGATAAATACAAATAATAAGTTAGAGTTTTCTGTTGCCGGGGTAGCTAAGCTCAATGAGAAAGCCACAATTGTACCCAATATTAATGCAAGTATTGATTGCATATTCCAATTTTCTACTCTTTTACCAACAAAAATTATAGATGCAAGAATAAGTCCAAAAAAGAAAGCCCATATTAGTATAGGATATTCAGAAAATAGGTGCTCAAACAAACTGGCTATAGTAAAAACACTCGCAATACTTCCCAAGAATACTGATGCTAAGAAATAAAAATTTGTGTATTCAACAAACTCTTTAATCTTTAAAGAGAAAAAGAGTTTAAATGCATTTCTGTCAAATGATTTTAATGAAGTAATAAGATCTTCATATATCTCCGTAATTAATGCAATAGTTCCTCCAGATACACCTGGAATTACATTTGCTACACCCATTCCCATTCCTTTAAGAAAAAGTATAATATAATATTTCATTTAGTTAAATTAAAAAATTTTCAAATGTATCTCCTCTTAATCCTAATCTCAAGCATTCTAATGGAATAACTTCGTTAGGAGCTATATTCCCCAAGTTGACATTTGCACCAAACTTTTTAATAAACCATATTTGTTGAGTTTTTTTTGGTGCTTCCCATAGAATTTTTTCAGGTGGTATTACGTGTGTTATTGTATCAATAAGTTCAGATTTTATACCGCCATCACCATTAAAAACACCAATATTTCCACTTTCTCGTGCTTCGGCAATTACTTTCCAGCTACCAGATGCCAATTCTTCTTTCATCATCTTAATCCAACTATCACCACTTATCTCAACTGATGCGTCTTTGCTTCCTACTTCGCTAATAACTCTAAAATCTTTTGAAAAATCAGCTATTGTCTCACATTTGAAATGATGATTCATTTCCATAGATCCATCAGAAATCTCAACCATTTCAAGACCAATGTTATTAAGATATTTCCGATAATCATCAAGTTGGTTTCTTACAGCAAATGCCTCAAACAAGGTGCCCCCAGCATAAACATGCATTCCGTGGTTTTTGTAAAGTTTTATTTTGTCCGCAACATTTGGAGTAAGTATGCTTGTTCCAAATCCAAGCTTAATGATATCAGTATGCACATGATTTGATTCTAAAAAGTTTTCAGCTTCTCTTAAGCTGAGCCCTTTATCCATCATCATTGTCAAGCCACTTTCTCTTGGTTTTGAAGGTCTATTTGGAAGTTGAGTTAAAATTTCTTTCATTTTAATAATAAACTAAACAAAGATAGTAATACTGAGCACAACAATAATTTAATTATGTAATTTTGTTATAAATTACTTATAATGACATTAATAAAATCTATTTCTGGTATACGGGGTACTATTGGGGGTTTAGTTGGAGAATCACTTTCTCCATTAGATATAGTGCGTTTCACATCTTCTTATGCACATTTTATAAAAAAGAACAACACTTCTTCAAATACAATAATTATCGGTCGTGATGCTCGTATTTCTGGAGAAATGGTTAGTCGTATAGTTTCAGGTACTTTAATAGGTTGCGGTTTTGATGTTATAGATGTTGGTCTTTCAACAACACCTACTATAGAAGTAGCTGTAGATTTAAAAAAAGCTGCAGGAGGTATAATAATAACCGCTAGTCATAATCCTAAGGAATGGAATGCTTTAAAACTATTAAATGCACGGGGTGAGTTTTTGTCAGAAAGTGATGGTATTCAAATACTTGAACTTGCTAAAAATGATCAATTTAATTTTACTGAAGTTGAAAAATTAGGAAAGTATAGTTATGATGATTCTTATAATGATAAGCATATTGAATTAGTTCTTAATTTAGATTTAGTTAATGTTGATCTAGTTAAAAAAGCTAAATTTAAAGTTGTTGTTGATGCAGTAAATTCAACAGGTGGTTTTATGATTCCAAAATTACTTGAACATATGGGTGTTGAGTGTGTGAAACTTTTTTGTATTCCAAATGGTGATTTTCCTCACAACCCTGAACCACTTCCAGAAAACTTAAAAGAAATTTCTTCTTTAGTTATAAAAGAGAATGCTGATTTTGGTATTGTTGTTGATCCCGACGTTGATCGATTAGCATTTGTTTGTGAAGATGGTACAATGTTTGGAGAAGAATATACTCTTGTTGCAATTTCTGACTATGTTTTAAGTAAAAATCCAGGAAATACAGTTTCTAACTTATCATCTACAAGAGCATTAAGAGATATTACTGTAAAGCATAACGGAAAATATGAAGCATCTGCAGTTGGGGAAGTTAATGTTGTTGAGAAGATGAAAGAAATAAATGCAATTATTGGAGGAGAAGGAAACGGTGGAGTGATTTATCCGGATTTACATTATGGAAGAGATGCTTTAATTGGAATTGCACTTTTTTTAACTCAGATCGCAGAGAAAGATATTTCAGTTAAGAATCTAAGGAAATCATATCCAAATTATTTTATTTCAAAAAATAAGATTAAGTTAACAAAAGATGTTAATGTAAACTTGATTCTATCAACCTTAGAGCGCAAATTTAAAAATGAAGATATTACTACAATTGATGGTTTAAAAATTGACTTTAATGATGGGTGGGTTCATCTTAGAAAATCAAATACAGAACCAATTATAAGAATATATGCTGAAAGTAATAGTCAGATAGCTGCCAGTAAACTTGCAAATGATATGATCTTAGAAATCAAAAAAATTATATGAAAGTTTATCTAGATAATGCAGCAACAACTCCATTAGCTCCTGAAGTTATTGAGATGACAAATGAAATGATGAAATCTCATTTTGGTAACCCTTCTTCTATCCATTCGTACGGAAGAGAATCAAAGATAATTGTTGAGAATTCACGAAAAACTATTGCTAAATTACTTAATACATCTCCAAGTTCTATTTTTTTTACTTCTGGAGGAACTGAAGCTGATAATATGGCAATAATGTGTGGTATACATGACCACAACATCACACATGCAATTACATCAAAACTATCACATCATGCAGTTTTATATCCTCTACAAGATTTAGAAAAACAGAAAGTGATTAAATTATCTTATGTTGATGTGGATGAAAACGGTGTTGTTTGTCTTAATCATCTTAAAGAATTATTAAAAAATAACACAAGAACTTTTGTATCTATTATGCACGCTAATAATGAAATAGGTACAATTCAAGATATTAAGCAAATTGGTGATATTTGTAAAGAACATAATGCTATTTTTCATTCTGATACTGTCCAGACTATTGCACACTATGACTTTAATATGCAGGAAATTAATATTGATTTTATGGCAGCTTCTGCTCATAAATTTCATGGTCCTAAAGGCATAGGATTTGTTTATATTTCTGAAAACATAAAAATAAAACCACTTCTTAGAGGAGGTTCACAAGAAAGAAATATGAGAGCGGGAACTGAAAATATCTATGGAATTGCTGGTCTTGCATTGGCTATGGAGTTAGCATATAAAAATTTAAAATTAGAAAGAAGTTACATAGAGGATATTAAACTATATATGATTGAGAAATTGACATCACAAATAGTAGATGTACAATTCTATGCAAAATCTGCTGATATTAAAAATAGTTTATATACGGTGCTTTCTTGTCATTTTCCAGAAACTGATATTGCTGAAATGCTACTTTTTAATCTTGATATTTTGGGTATTGCATGCAGTGGAGGTAGTGCTTGTGCATCAGGAAGTAATTCTGGTTCTCATGTTTTATCAGAAATTGTGTCAGAGACTAAAAGACCTGGTGTAAGATTCTCATTTAGTAAATTTACAACTAAAGATGATATTGATTATACTGTTAAACAGTTAAAAACTCTATTTTCTTAATTTCTTAATCTTTATGCCCAAATACCCATATGCTATTGTCATTAATGGTGATATAAGGTTAAAGAAGCAAAATGGGAGGTAAGCCAGGGTTGCAACACCTAATACTGCTGATTGTGTTGCTCCACAAGAATTCCATGGTATTAAAACGGAAGTAACCGTTCCGCTATCTTCCAATGTTCTGCTCAGATTCTCAGAAGCTAATTCTTTTTCTTCATAGGTTTTAGAATACATTCTTCCAGGAACAACTATGCTCATATATTGATCGGATGTTGTTAAATTGAAAAAGATACATGTTGTAGCTGTTGATGCAATTAGACTTCCTGTACTTTTTGCATATTCAACAATAGGATTAGCAACTCTATTAAGCAAACCTGTTGCCTCGATTGATCCACTAAAAATCATCGCAGAAAATATAAGTAGTAAAGTATTTAGCATTCCATACATTCCACCAGATTTAAGTAAATCAGATCTGTCAGCTATTGCAATATTAAATATATCATTTATTGTAGTATTTACAGAATTGAAATTTACATCGCCAATCATTGAATTTACTATTCCAATATAATATGAACTTATGTTAGATGAAGACATTCCAGAAATTTCAATTACAATAGAAGGTTGAAAAATGATTGCAAATATTGCACCTAAAATTGTTCCAAATAATAAAGCAGGTATAGCTGAAATTTTCTTTATTATCATTACTATAACAAGGATAGGTACTAGAAATAGCCATAGTGATATGGTGAATTTATTAGCAATAACTTCAGTTGCTTGACTTATTTGTTGAGACGAGATATTAGTGTCAAAGTAAAATCCTATTATAAGAAATATAATTATTGTAATTAAAAATGAAGGAATAGTTGTAAGCATCATATATTTTATATGATCAAATAAATCAACACCACTTACAGCAGCGGCCATATTGGTGGTTTCAGATAATGGAGACATTTTGTCACCAAAATATGCGCCAGATATGATAGATCCTCCAATTAGACCAATTGGAAGTCCTATGGCAGTTCCAATTGCTAATAGAGCTATACCGACTGTTGCAATAGTGCTCCATGAACTTCCAGTTGAAAGCGATACTATTGCTGTAATAATTGCTGTAGCAAACAAGAATATCTTTGGATTAAGTATCTGTAAACCGTAATAAATCATTGTAGGGATAACACCTGAGATTAACCATGTCCCTGATAATGCTCCAATAAGTAGTAGCATAATTATTGCTGGCACAACAGATTTTATACTATTGCTTATTCCTTCAATTATTTTTTGCCATTTACATCCGTATAGGATCCCTACTATACTTGCTATTGTTCCTGCAAATATTAACGCGATTTGATTAGGACCACCAATAGCATTCTCAAATATAATTACATTTACTGAAAGTAAAATAATTAAAATTAAGATAGGTAGAAAAGCAATTATGTAAGGAACTTTTTGATTATCCATCATTATTATTTATAATAAATATTTGTAAAGATAAAAATACGTGATTAAAGAATACCAACATGTTGCATGCACTCTCTCATAGTTTTATAAGTTCTTTCTATATCGTCATCTAAACCAATTGAAATTCTAACCAGACTATCTGAAAGTCCCATAGTTTCTCTTTCTTCTTCAGGTATTTCTGAAGATGTAGAAAGCCCAGGAGCTGAAAATAATGTTTTATAAAAGCCTAAGCTAACAGCTAAATAACCTAAGTTACGTTCTTGCATCTCTTCCATTAGCTCATTAGCTTTATCTTTAGTTAAAGCATCAATTACGAACATACCACCAAAGCCAAAATGTTCATTCATACTTTTTTTCATTAAATTGTACTGAGGATGATTTTCTAAGCCAGGATATACAACTCTTAAGCCATCTTTTTGAAATTTTCTAGAGAGATAAAGTGCATTCTGAGAATGTTTTTTAATTCTTAAAGGAAGTGTTCTGATATTTTTTAAGATACTTGCAGCTCTTATAGAATCCATCACAGGTCCAAGAAGCATAGCGCTTCCTGTATTCACATCTATCAGCTCACTAATGAATTCTTCGTTAGAACAAACTACACCACCGACTGTATCAGAAGTCCCATTAATAAATTTAGTTAAGGAATGGATTGTCACATCAGCTCCCATTATTGATGGAGAAAATATTAATGGAGTAAATGTATTGTCTACTACAAATTTAATACCTTTTTCTTTAGCTATTTTTGCAATTGATTTAATATCAGAAACTTCTAATAGGGGATTACTCATAGTTTCACAGTAGATAACTTTTGTGTTGCTAGTTATCGCATTTTGAATTTCTGATAGCTTAGTTGTGTTAACAAAATTAGTCTTGATATTGAATTTTGGTAAATAGTTCTTCATAAAGGCATAGGTACCTCCATAAATTGTTCTACTACTTATTATTTCATCTCCTGCACTACACAGTTGTAATAGGGTTGTAGTGATTGCTCCCATTCCTGAAGCGGAAAGTATTGCTCCTTTAGTGTTTTCCATGTTTGCTAGAGCTTGACCAAGGTAAGAAGTTGATGGGTTAGTATGTCTAGAGTATAAATAACAACCCTCTCTACTTCCTTCAAAGACATCACCCATTGTTTTACCTGCCAAATAAGTGAAAGTTGATGAATCTGCTATTGAAGGATTTACGCCTCCAAATTCTCCAAAGAACTGAAGGTCTTGTATATTATTAGCTGGATTGTTTTTTCTTGCCATCTTTTGTTAAATTTAATTTTCTTCTTCATTTTCATAATATCCATATCCGCTGGTTCCATATCCATATCCATATCCATATCCATATCCATATCCATATCCATATCCTGTTGCCGAATGTTTAAAATCATTAATAATTAGTTGTATATTATTGATCTGATCTTGTTCATATAAGTTATTAATAACAGTTAAAGCTTTTTTTGTTGAATAGCCATGTCGAACAACATATAAATTTACGTCAGCGTGCTTCATAATAATTGCTCCGTCTGTTACTAATCCAATAGGAGGAGTGTCAATTATAACATAATCATATTTCTTATTTAACTCTTTTATCAATTCTTCCATTCGTTTACTGTCCAATAATTCTGCAGGATTAGGCGGGACAGGTCCTGAACCAATAACATCAAGTAGCTCTACTTCTGTCTTTTCTATTATATCTGATAAAGTTGATTTATTTATTAAATAACTACTTAATCCTTTTGTTTCATCAATATCAAAATCTTTATGCAGTTTTGGTTTTCTAAGGTCAGCACCTATTAAAATTGTTTTGTATTTGGCGACTGCAAAAATTGAAGCTAAATTCATAGATGTAAATGTTTTACCCTCTCCTCCAATAGATGAAGTTACAGTTATAATTTTTTTAGTCTTATCAACAGCAAGATATTGAATATTAGTTCTAAGTGCTCTAAATGATTCAGCTATAATTGACTTTGGTGTATTAGCAACTACTAAGTTTGAAGCCTTAGAGCTGTGTCCAATAAGTCCTAAAACAGGAATCTTAGTTGCATTCTCTAAGTCAGCTTTGCTTAATATAGTATCGCTAAAGAATTCTCTGATAGAAATAAAAAAGATAGGAATTAATAACCCAATCAAAATAGATATAAAATAAGTAAGAGATTTTCTTGGTTTAATTGGAATTTCACTATCCAATCTTGCGCTGTCAATTACTTTGTGATCAGATTCAGTACCTGCTTTAGCAAGAGACGCTTCGTATCTCTTTTGTTGTAAATAAACAGCTGTTAGTTCATTATATTCGTACTTTCTTTTTAAAATTAAGTAATTTTTTTCAGCTTCTGGTAGTTGATTAATCTTATTGTTAAAAGATTTTATTCTAGACTGTAAGTCATTTTCGTATATTGAAGCTGAAGAAATTAAATTTGTAACATTCTCAACTATTATCTTCTTAGTATACTCTATTTGAGAAATTACAGATTTGAATGCAGGATTTTTATCAGTAGTTGTAAGTTGTAAATCTCCTTTTTTGGCATATAATTCGAGTAATTGACTGATTAATCCATTGAGTTCTGGATTACTAATTCCCATTGATGTTGGAGAGACTATTGAGTTAGCATTTTCATCATCTTTGATATACTTTAACAGAGATTTGTAATATTTTATGTTTACGGACTGTTCAGAGAGTGAGTTGTCTAATTTTTGTTTTTGAAAATATGTTCCAAATTCTTTATCAACAATCTCTAGATTTGGGTTTTGGGTCCTAAAATTTTGTAATTGATTCTCAATATTAGTTAATGAGTCTTGAATAACAGACAGTTGCTCATCAATAAAATTAATTGTATTAATCGCCATAATATTCTTTTCATTTAAACCATCTTTTAAATAAATTTCAGTTAGTTTATTAAGAATATTTATGTTTTTTCTAGGATTTTTATCTTTGATGTTAAGTTTTAGTATCGATGTCTCTTTATTTATTGGGTTTATTAAAATTTTTGAAATTAGTGAACGAGCTAGTTTACTTTCTTGGTGTAATTCAAATGAGTAACTATTTTTATTTGCAAGTAATTGTACTAAGTCAAAAGATTTACTCTTGGATATCTTTATCGCAAAATAGTCTGTTATAATTTTTTTATTAAAATTAAATGTATCACTTATGTCAACATCAGTGATTAATGTTTTGTCTAATTTCTTGTTCTCAATATTGTATGGGAAATCACCATTAGATGATATTTTTAGATTAAAACTATTGTTATCAATTATTTCAATTTCAAATTTTGTTGCAGTTAACTGATTGTGTGAAGAATCAACATAAACGATAAAAGGAGATTTTTCAAATATTTCTTTTGTTTGCAAGAACCCGTGTTGAAAATATGAGATGCCAAGATTAAGTTCAGTTATTATTTTTTCAGTTATACTATATGATTTTAAAATAATGATTTCATTAGTTAGATTATTCTTACCACTAAACAACTCAAGGCCCTCGATAAGATTTTCTGCTCCAAGTTGAGTGTTATTGTCATCTCGAATTTCTAGAGTAGTTGAAACGCTATATTCAGGTATTGTTATATGATTGTATATAAATCCAAATAGAATAGTGATAAATACTGATAACAAAAAATAACTCCAGTATTGTGTATACTTCAAAACAAGTGCTTTTAAATCAATTGTTTCTTCGTTATTATCTTTCTTTTGACTTTTTTCTTCCATTAAATTATTCACTAAATTTAAGATATACATTAAATAAAACTGCAAATGTTGTAAGTGCAGAAAGTAGTAGTTGAGACTGTGATTTCTTAAATCCTTTGAATTTAAGTGGCTTAATATATATTAAATCGTTATTTCTTAAGTAGTAAAAGTCTGATTTAATAATTTTGCTTGAAGTTAAATCAATATCATATACATTCTTTTTGTTTTCTTCTGATCTAACTATCTTAACTCTTTTTAGATTTCCATAGTCGTTAATGCCACCAGACATAGCTATAGCATCATAAATTGTCAGTCCCTCTTTGTAAACAGGATAATTTCCTGGTGCATTAATTTCACCCAAAATTGTAAATTCAAAGTTTGCTAGCTTTACAATAACGAAGGGGTTAATCAAAAATTCTTCTGCTTTTAATGAAATGGTAGCCTCAGCTTCTTCAAGAGTTTGATTTAATACAAATACATTGCCAACGTTTGGAATATCAATTGTTCCTTCTTGACTGATTGTAAATCCATTTAGATATAGATTGGCTGCTGTTAATGTTGAATTATTACTATTAGTATTAGTTTCAATATTAAACAGATTATTAGATTCTTCATTCCTGCTAATTACTTTAACCATTAAAATATCACCAATCTCTAAAACATGTTTAGGTGGTTTTGGCGAAATATCAAAACCAGTTAAATCAGCTTCGTTTAAATAAGTGATTTTACTCATTGGAGTACAGCATTGTAAGATAAGAGCTAAAAAAAGCAGATTAATTACTTTTGGAAAGTTGATTCTATATGTTTTTTTCATTAACGCAAAGATAAGAAATTTACATTTCTAATTAATTCTTTTTAGATATTGATATAATTTAGAAGTAGGTAAGCCAACAACATTGTTGTAGGAGCCTCTAATCGCATTAATTGCAATGTTGCCAATCCACTCTTGTATTCCATAAGACCCTGCTTTATCAAATGGCTTGTATTTTTCAATATAATACATGATTTCTTGATCAGAAATATTGCCAAATGATACATATGTTTTATCAGAAAACACAATCTCATTTTTATTAGACTTAATACAAACTCCCGTAATAACTAAATGAGTTTTACCAGATAAATCTTTAAGTGCTTTGATTGCATCTTCTTTACATTTTGGTTTATGTAAAATTTTATTCTTGTGAAGAACAATTGTATCAGCTGTAATTAGTAGGTAGTTTTTTGAAAGTTCAGAGGCAATTGTATTTGCTTTCTCCTTCGCAATAAACTCTGCAATTTGAGCGCCTTCTAAAGAGTTTGGATAGCTTTCATCCTTTCTACTAACTTTTAATTTAAAATCAATTCCTATGTCCATCAACAGCTGTTTTCTTCTGGGTGATGCAGATCCTAATATTACATTATATTTTTTTAGGTTTTTTAAAGGCATTTTATCAAATATGTAAAAAGTAGTTTAAGGGAATTACAAGTATTCCAACCAACATTATGATTTTACATAAAGCACTTGTATAATGAAAATCTAATTTGGATTTTGCAAAATATATCTTGTATAACAAAAAAAATAGTAATAATTGTAACACAAACATATGAGTAACAGAATAAATATTAACACCCCAATAAGAAAGTGGTACACTGAATTCTGTATTTAAGACACTGTACTGAAAATACTGGAAATATCCGATTCCAACTATAGGAATCCAAGTTAAAAGAGAGACAATTTTTTTGGTTTTATTTATATCGTATTTTATTGCTAAAGTATTTGCATCATTTCTTCTGTCACCTTCAATATCTTCAATGTCTTTTAAGATTTCTCTCATTAATGTTGTGATAAATGAAAATCCACAATAAATGATAATTATAATGAAAACCATTTTTGTTCCATTTGAAATTAAATTTCCTTTGGAAACGATATCATAAATTGCTAGAGTAAAAATACTCATTGAAGTCAAAAATGCAACCTGTAAGTTTCCTAAAATAAAAGAACTTTTATAGTTCTTAGAATATTTCCATAAGCTATATATGAAAAACAAAAAAATTAGACAGTACCAGATTTTATTAATAATTAGTGATAAATAAAAACTACTTGACATTCCAATGAAGTTTAGTGAATAGTATGCTTTTAATGCAAAACTTTTCTTGATTTTAAGATCTATAATTCTTTTCTCTGGTTTGTTGATTTTGTCATTTTCTATGTCGTATATATCGTTTATAATATAACCGCCAGCTACAATTGTTAGTAGTGAAAATAAAAATATAATAAAATCTAAATTTGTTAATGTGGGATCTTTAACATATGGGTTTATAAGAAAGAACTTAGTTGCCGATTGTACAAGAATAATGATTACAAGATTCTTGTATCTAACAAGTTTAATAAAATCTATAATTTTATTCATTTAATTCAATTATTGAATTTGTAATAAATTGATATAATTCCTTAATTTTTTTATTAGTTATTATTTCTGATTGATGCTCGATTAATTTTACATCTTTTCTTTTAGCTGGGCCTGTTTGAACATCTTCTGGCTTATTATCATTAAGTTTGAGTATTGTTTGATTAATTAGTGGAATTAATAATTTAAAGTCAATATTATCTTCTTTGAGTAAGTTGTATGCATTAGTGTACATGTGATTTGAGAAATTACAAGCAAATACAGCCGCGACATGAAGTTTTTTTCTCTGTTTAGAATTTAGAACTGTGATGCTTTTTGACAAACTTTTAGCAAGGTTATTTAACTTCAATTCAAATTCTTTATTGTTAGCTTCTATACATATTGGGATATTCTCAAAATCAATATCTATTTCTTTATTGAAAGTTTGTAAAGGATAAAAAACTCCAAAATTTTTAAATTTATCATCAAAAATATCAATATCTGATCCGCCTGAAGTGTGAACAATACAATCAACACTAATAGAATTTACAATAGATTTTATTTTATCGTCTTTAACTGCTAGGATGTATAAATCTGCTTTTGCAAGATTTTTTAATGAATCTGTAGCATTACAATTTAGTTTATCTGCAAGATTAATTGCATTTTTTATCTGCTGGCTCCAAACTTGTATGATATTGTAACCATTATCTAAAAGTGATAGACCTAACTGTGTTGCTAAATTTCCAGAACCAATAAGTACAATATTTTTCATGCTCTATTATTGAATACAAACTTAATAATAATTCGTAATTTTGTAACTTAATTTTCAGATATGATAAACAGAATAATAAAGTTTCTAACTTCTATGCAAATGATGGCTATGCTAATGCTGATATTTGCTTTTTCTATTGGTTATGCAACATTTATTGAAAACGATTTTGGAAGAGCAACAGCTAAAGCTTTAATTTTTAACACCTTATGGTTTGAAGCTGTATTATTTCTTCTTGTTATAAATCTGGTAAGTAATTTAATAAAATTTAAACTGTTTAGATTTGAAAAGATAGCCACTTTAACTTTTCATATTTCCTTTATTGTTATATTAATAGGATCTGCCATAACGCGATATATTTCATACGAGGGAATGATGCACATAAGAGAAGGAGATGCTACAAATTTATTTATTTCAGACGATACATTCCTTCAAGTTCATATTGATGATAAATTACATCAATATAAATATGATAAAAAATTATTTCTCTCAGGTATAACCAAAAATAATTTTGATATTAATGTTAATTTTAAAGATAATGATATTCATATCAAATCATTAAAATTTCTTCCAAATGTACAAGATTCATTATTTGTTGGTGTAGAAGGGGGTAATGATATTCTGCATCTTGTTGTGCCTGGACAAGAAGGGATGCAGGATGAGTTTTTAATTGATGGTGAACAGAGAACCATTCAGAATCTGCTTTTTACTTTTAATAATCCGATTACTGGAGCTATTAATTTCACTTCTAATGATAGTGTTATTTCTTGTAATGCACCCTATGTTGTTTCTACTATGAGTATGAGTACAAGAACTACAGAAGAAAAAGTTGCTAACGAAGATTTTGTTTTACAACAGAAAACATTACATACTTTTAATGGTTTAAACTTAGTACTTAAGGATATAATGTTTAAAGCAGAAATGCAACCTATAAGTACATCTAATGTAATGCAAGATGGTGCTGAAGATGCATTACTTATAAATGTTAAAGCTAATGGTGTTGCTAAAGATGTTATTTTGTACGGAGGTAAAGGCTTTGCAGGTACAGATGTAGTCTTTGCAGTCGATAATTTAAATTTTAAACTAAGTTATGGGTCAAAATATTACACGACTCCATTTAGAGTTAAACTAAGAGATTTTCAACTTGATAGATACGCTGGATCTATGAGTCCGAGTTCCTATGCTGCTGAAGTATCTATCTTAGATGGAGAAAAAATAGAAGATTATAGAATATTTATGAATAATGTTTTAAATTATGGAGGGTTTAGATTATTTCAATCTTCTTATGACAAAGACGAGAAAGGCACAATTTTATCAGTTAATCATGATTGGTGGGGGACACTAGTTACATATATTGGATATTTTTTACTAGGCCTAGGATTCATACTTGTGTTTTTAACAAATAATACAAGATACAAAGCTTTGACAAAAAAATTAAAAAGAATCTCATCGATTTTAATATTACCTCTTTTTTTTAGTTCTAATTTATATGCTTCAGACAGTCTTTTATCAAATAAAGAATACCGATTTGATATTAATCATATCAAAAATTTTGAAGCTTTAGTCTTGCAAGATAATGGAGGAAGATTTAAGCCTGTTCATACTCTAACTTCAGATTATTTTAGAAAAATTTATGGTAAGAATAAATTCAATGATATATCTTCAACAGAGGTAATTCTTGGAATGATGTATGATCCAGTTTCATGGAGTAAAAAACCTTTAATAAAGGTGTCAAATCCTAAGTTAAGATCATTAATTGGTAGTAAAGATTTAGATTCAAAGTATATCAGAGTTGCTTTTAATGAATTTTTTGATGAAGATGGTCACTATTTTTTAGTGAGAGATGTAGAAAGAGCTTATGAAAAACTGCCAAAAGATAGAGATCAGTACGATAAAGATGTTTTAAAGGTAGACGAAAGAGTAAATATTTGCTTTGCAATTTTTGGAGGTGGAATATTTAGATTTTTTCCTCTTGAGAATGATTCTAACAATACTTGGTTCTCTTATGTTAATTCAAATGAGTTTTCGGGAAATGATTCACTTTTTGTAGCAAATATAATTCCTATGTATTTCAAAGGAGTCAAACAAGGAGTTGAGACCAATGATTGGTCAAGTGCTGATACAATTGTAAGTTATATAAGAAAATATCAGCTAAGGTATGCAGAGGATATAATGCCAGTTCAACATAAAATAAACCTTGAGATCTTTTACAATAAAGCAAGTATCTTTTCTAGATTGTTTATGTTTTATTTCTTACTTGGGATTCTTTTGATAACTGTAGTTATTATTAATTTATTTAAAGATAATAAGCTACTTCAGCTTACAATTAAATTTTTCACATCTTTAATTGTTATTGGTTTTATTGCTCATACAGCAGCATTAGCTTTAAGATGGTATATTTCTGGTCATGCTCCTTGGAGTAATGGTTACGAATCAATGATCTACATTGCATGGGCTACAATTTTATCAGGAATAATTTTTGCCAAGAGATCTATTCTTACTTTAGCTGCAACTGCAGTTATTTCTGGATTATTACTTATGGTTGCTCACCTTAACTGGTTGGATCCCGAGATTACTAATTTAGTACCAGTTCTTAAATCATATTGGTTAATGATACATGTTGCTATTATCACTGCTTCTTATGGCTTTTTGTCTCTAGCTGCTATACTAGGATTAATAGCACTTTGGCTTATTATTTTTACTAATTCTAAAAATAAGAATAAGTTAAAAAACACTTTATCTGAGCTTACTATTATTAATGAGAAGAGTATTGAGATTGGTTTGTTTATGCTTACAATTGGAACCTTTCTAGGAGGTGTATGGGCTAATGAATCTTGGGGAAGATATTGGGGGTGGGATCCAAAAGAAACTTGGGCTCTTGTAAGTGTTTTGATTTATAGTTTCGTTTTGCATATGAGATTTATCCCTGCTCTAAGAAGTCAACTTACTTTTAACACAGTATCGATGTTTGCTATTTGGACAATCATTATGACATATTTTGGTGTTAACTATTATCTCTCTGGTTTACATTCTTATGCTGCCGGAGATCCAATGCCAATACCTGTATTTGTATATTATCTATTCGTAATAATGTTGCTCTCAGCAGTTTTTGCTAAACTGAAATTTAAAAAACACTATTAATATGAAATTAGACATTTTAGTATTTGGTGCTCATCCTGATGATGTTGAATTAGGTTGCGGTGGAACAATAATAAAAGAAATCCAAAATGGAAAGAAAGTTGGAGTAATTGATTTAACTAGAGGAGAGTTAGGTACACGAGGATCTGTTAATAGTCGCAATAATGAATCTGTAAAGGCTTCAAAGATTATGGGACTTTCTCTTAGAGAAAATATGGACTTTAGAGATGGGTTTTTTAAAGATGATCATGATCATAAGCTGTCTTTAATAAAAAAAATTAGAAAATATAAACCTGATATTGTGATAACTAATGCTTTATCTGACAGGCATCCCGATCACCCTAGAGGCTCTCAAATTACGATTGATGCCTGTTTTCTTTCTGGATTAGAAAAAATAGATACAGATCAAGATATATGGAGACCAGCATCAATTTATCACTATATTCAATATAATAATCTAACTCCAGATTTTGTGATTGATATTAGCAAGCAAATTGACTTAAAGATGGATGCTGTTAAGGCTTACGATACACAATTTTACAATCCAGAAAGTAATGAGTCAGATACTCTTATTTCATCCTTAGAATTTCTTGAAAGTATAAAATATAGGGCAAGAGATTTAGGTCGTCAAAGTGATTGTGAATATGCTGAAGGCTTTATAGCACATCAATTACCTAAATTAGATTTTATTTCTGATATAAAATAAAAAGACCAAGCATTGCTTGGTCTTTTCTTATATTATGTAATAGGTATTATTTATTCTTAAATACTTTTTTTCCGTCAATTATATACATTCCTTTTGGTAGATCAGCAAAATTTGTTTTCCACTCTCTTCCAAGTATATCAAATACTCTACCATTTCTATTATTAAAATCTTCAGCTTCAAGTACTGATACAGGTGGTGTAGTATTATCAAATAATCCAACAGTATCAACTTCTAGATAATGAATTGCATTCCAATCAACTAGGTCCTCATCACCTTGCACAGCTAGACCAGGCTCAAAGTCTAATTGATATATTAATCTTAGTTTATCATCAACTACTGGACTTAACGATCCATAAACACATTCTTGCATACCGTCCCAATCATCATGAGGAGTAATGTCAACTGGTGTTTTCCAAGTTGTCCCACCATCTGTTGATTTAGTTACATAAATATGTCTGAAAACTTGAGAACCATTATCTACAGTTTCAGTATATCCTGAGAATGTCATATAAATTTCGCCATTTGATGATAGACCAGCACTTGGCATAGATGCTTGAGATCTATAGTATAATGCATATCCACCAACTTCATCAACACCTCCAACATTAGGATCGCCATTTAAGTCTGGAGCTTCAGCGATCCAGTGATCATTCATCATATCAGAGTACCATAAAGATGTATCACCTGCATGAACTGTTGGTGGAGTATTATCTGCACCATAGCTTTCATTCCAATATGCTATCCCGTTAGTAAGTGGAAACCACGAAGATGACCCATCAGATAAATCATCATCTGCATACATCATAATTCCATAAAATACATGCGCCATTCCTTGATCATCAATAATTAGTGCTCCTGAATTGTCAGTTGAATACACTTGGTCTAAGATACCATCGCTATCTAAATCTAATCCTTCATCAATAGCATATTTATCGTGTGGAAAATTAAGGAAAGTAGTATTTGTCCAGCTATCACCATTATCAGTTGACTTTACAATAAATGAATCGCCCCAGTCATTAAAATACGCTACTACTACAGTCTCACCTTTTGCTGATATTGCATAATCATCAGCACTAAAGCCAAGAAAATGAGCTGTGTCCATAGTTGGTAATTGCATTGTGTCAATATCCCAAATCGCACCACCATCTTGTGATCTAAAATAAAGAAGAGCACCATTTAACCCATTATATAATGAGCCACTCCAACCAGTACCCATTGGTTCTGTGAGTGCAATCATATGTATAGTATTACCATCTAAACCTCCTGCTACAGATCTATTCCATATCATGTAAAACTCACCAATATTTGCATCTGTCCATGCTCCTGTCCCAATTGAAGTTCTGCTAGCTTGATTTAGTACATTTAAAGAAGTACTATGAGTAATTACTCTTTCTTCACCATTTCCAAGACCAAAAACTGATGCCCATCCAACTCTTGATGTTTCTATTCTATCAACTTGATCTGTAGGTTGAACAATTTGATTAATCCAAGAAGTTCCGTCAAAATAGTTGTAACCAGTTCCTCTGTCAGAATAAGTAGTGTTAAATTCTTTAGACATTGTCCATCCAGCAGAAATTGTTCCATCATCATGTACATCTAATCTGTTTTGAACAGAACCATTAGATTGAAGGTCATATGTAGTGTAACCAATTACTTCTGAAGGAAAGCTAGAACTTTTAGAATTCATTACTGCATGAGTGTGTGGATTCGGATGCAGCATTAAATGAGATAAATTTTCATCACCTTTCATGATTTTTTGATCATCAATAGCTTTTATTGATCCTTTGTGATTTTGACCAGGAACTATTTGTGCGCTTAGAATCACAGCAAAAAAGAAACTGGCAATTAATGTAGTCGTTTTTTTCATATTGTTTTGGGTTAAATAGTTAAAATAGGACGCTAATGTACTAAAAAATTTTCTTGTATCTTAATCTAATTGAGTTTCCTATTACTACTACGTCAGAGAATGCCATAAATAGCGCTCCCCACATCGGATTTAGTAACCCAGATATTGCTAAAGGAATAGCAAAAATATTGTAAGCAAATGCCCAAAAAAGATTCTGCTTTATTGTTAGAAGAGTATGTTTTCCAATTAAAAGTGATTTTGGTAATTGATCAAGATCATTTTTGTTTAACAATACTACATCTGCTGATTGAATTGCAATTTGAGTGGCATTTACTAAAGATATTCCTATGCTTGCTTTAGCTAAAGCTGGAGCATCATTAATACCATCACCAACCATAGCTGTAGGAGAGATTGATTGAATATTCTCAATTGATGAAAGTTTATCATTTGGGAGACATTCACTAATAATATTAGAGATCCCAATTAATGAACCAGTTTGTTCACATTTTTCTTTTTTGTCTCCACTTAGAAGGGTTGTATGGTATCCTAAATTAGTGATTTGACTAACTACCTCTTTTGTTTTTGGTTTCAGTGAGTCATTAATATTTAAAGTTGCTATTAGATTATCATTTTTTAGTAAATATAAGTCATGTTTATTATCTGATGCAATAATCTTAGATGAGCCTATAGTATATTGTTCGTTATTGATTTTAGCACTTATCGATATTCCTTTTTTTTCAATAATTTGAGATAATTCTAGAGGCTCATTATATTTGACAAATGCATTACATAACGAGCTAGCAATAGGGTGGGAGCTATTTAACTCTAGGTTATAAATTATGTTCTTTATTTCTTTTTTATCACCATTTATAATATTTAGTTCTGATACTTCAAATTCTCCAGTTGTTAATGTTCCGGTTTTATCAAATACTATATTCTTTATCGAAGCTAGTTTTTCTAAAGTATCACCACCTTTTATTAGTATTCCATTTTTAGCAGCTCTTCCAATACCTACCATAACTGCTGTGGGAGTTGCTAAGCCCATAGCACAAGGACATGAAATGACTAAAACCGCAATTGATCTTAAAAGAGCATCTTGAAAATTGATTAAAAAATAATAATGTCCAATTAGAAATGTTAGTATAGATATGCTTATTACTAGAGGAACAAAAATAGCACTAATTGTATCTCCAATTTTTTGAATATTTGGTTTATTATTTTGTGCATCTTTTACAAGATTAATAATTTGAGATAGTAATGTGTCTTCACCTATATTTGTGACTATCATCCTAATATTACCATCAGTAATAATTGTACCGCCAATGATTTTATCATTAGTTTTCTTATTAACAGGTAAACTTTCACCAGTAATCATTGACTCGTCAATAAAACAATTACCATCTTTAATGATTCCATCAGTTGGGATCTTATCTCCACTGTTTACAATCAAGATGTCATTAATAGAGATCTTATCAAAATCAATATTCTTTATTTTACCATTAATATCTATTTTGGCAGTATTAGCTTGAATTTCTGAAAGATCTCCTATTGCAGTAGTAGTTTTTTGTACAGAGCGATGTTCAAGAACATTTCCAAGTAGCACTAAAGTGATTATAGTTGCTGCTGTTTCAAAAAATAAATAATTATGTACTGCATCAGTTCCATAATATAGATACCAGCCAGAAATACTGTAGATAAATGCTGCACTTGTACCGATAAAGATTAGTACATCCATATTAGGGATTCCTGTTTTTAAAGATTTCCATGCGCTTTTACCAAAATATAAAAGACCAACTATATACACAGGTGTACAAAGAATAAGCTGAATTAACGGGTTATTTAGCATGTTGTCTTTGCCAACAAACATATGTGAGAAAAGAGGAAGGGTGAAAAATAGTGTAAATAAAAAGTACTTTTCAACTTTTGACATTACTTTATCATTACTTTTAATAGATTGAATAATTGTATATCCAATCTTTTTTATAATGTCTTCAACATCTCTTTTTGAATATTTTTGATCGATTTGACATGATGCTTCTCCCGTTGAGAAGTTTACATTTACATCTTTTAAACCCTTAGATTCTAGATGCTTCTTTATTCCTAAGGCACAGTTAGCGCAACTCATGCCATCGACTTGAATTTTTATCTTTTTTTTATCCATTTTTATTATTTAACAAATATAAATAGAATAATCTAATATTAACAGAAAATTATATATTTGCGACCTCAAAATGGTGATTGTAGCTCAGTTGGTTAGAGCACTGGTTTGTGGTGCCGGGGGTCGTGGGTTCGAATCCCATCAGTCACCCATTTAAAATTAAAAGAGGAGCATTATAGCTCCTCTTTTTTAATTAATAAACTTATTTATCTTTCTTAAAAGCAATTGCTTAGGGTGATTACCAGGAAAGATGGTTATTTTTTCAAAATTAGGATTAAACAATGCAATTGTTGGAGTTGTACTTTGAGATGTTCCATTTCTATCAAAGGAAGCTACCTCTGCATAAAAATCATGTCTCCAGTCATTCCTTCCAGACGATTCAGGTTGTTGGTTGCCATATGCTTTATTATTGTAATAAATAGTGTCCTTTGTTCGACTATCTATTTTGACTGGTACAAAGTTGTTGTTTATTATATTAATAACGCTCACATCAGAAAGAGTTTCTCGCTTCATTTTGTCGCAGTATTGACAGTTTTTTTTGTAAAAATATACTAGAATAGGCTTATTTTTTTCTTTAGCCAAAACTTTAGCTTTTTTTAATGAAACCCATGATATTTGAGTTTGAGTAGCTCTTTGGGAGAATGATAGCAATGGTAAGACAGAAAGAAAAAGTATTACAATTATTCTCATAATTTATTTGTTAATAATTTGACTTGCACCATTAATCCATGCATTTGCACCACCACGGACATAGCCCTGTGAACCTAATTTATTAAACTCTACCTTATCATTTACTTTCTTTGGTGTAACAAACCATCCGCTTGGATATCCTCTAACGCCAAACATCTGTTGTAGTTCTCGATTTTGTTTTTGTAATTGTTCAGAAATAGGTGTCCTTTTAGGGAAATCTAATTCCACTAGAACAATATTTTTAGATGCCCATTTTTTAAATTCTGGCTTTTCAAAAACTTCTGCAACCAATTTTTTACACCATCCACACCAGTCACTTCCAGTAAAGAATAAGAATAACGGTTTACCACTTTGTGTAGAAATGTTAATTGCCTTGTTTACATCTGTATGCCAAACTAAATCTTTTTGTTGAGCAAAACCATTTAAAGATAATGCTACAAGAAATACTAATAATATTTTTTTCATTTTTTTCATTTTTAAGTTATCGTTTTTTAGTGCACTCCGTGCATCCATTTTTTAAGAACTGGTGTTAATATAAACGCTAGAATAGCCATTCCTATTGCAACAATACCTACTTGAGTAAATACAGAGGTGTAATTTAATAAAGATACAACCCCTTCAGCAGTAGAACTTGTTGCTGCACCACTAAATCCTGTTACTTTTTCAATCATGGTAGTCATAAAGCCTGGTTCAGGTGTTGATCCAGCTTCAGTTGATGTTGTTAATTTTGCTATTGCTCCAGAAATGTAATGAGCATATGAAGATGATAAAAAGTAAACTCCCATCATAAATGCTGTCATACTTTTAGGTGATAGTTCTGTTACTTTTGAAAGTCCAATTGGAGATATAAATAATTCTCCAGTTGTAAGCAATAGATATCCAATCATTAAGAACATAAATGGAGTTCTTCCATCTACATCCATATATTGAGCACTCATTGCAAACACTAAAAAACCTAATCCTAGTTGTAAAATACCTAATGCAAATTTTATTGGAGTAATTGGGTTTCTCTGTGTTTTTGATAAATATACCCACATCATTGAAAAAGGAATTGCTAAGAAAATAATATATCCAGGGTTTATTGCATTTGTTTGTGATGCGTTCATTAAGGTTAAGTTTACATTCCTTTCAGCAAAAAGTGTAATAGCGGTACCAGCTAATTCAAAGAAAGACCAGAAGACAGTAATTAATAATGTAAGAACTAAAACACTTAATAATCTAAAGTTTTCCATTCTTGATAGCTCCATCATTTTCTTGCCAAGAATACCTAAAATAACTAATCCTAATAAAGATAAAAGTGCTGAATGTAAGTGAAGCCCCTCAGTTAAAACTTCTAATGCATTATATTTAACTAGAAATGCAGCTATTGGAACCATAAGCGCTGCTACAAGGTAGAAAAAGTAATCTGTTCGCATACCATACATTTTCTTATCAATAAATTCTTTTGGTTGATTTCCATTATCACCAAAAACTCCAGAGTTCATTCCTCTCATAAATACAAATAGACCAGCAAGCATTCCAATCCCAGCTGCTCCAAATCCATAGTGCCAACCATATTCATATCCTAAATAACCACATGCTAATGGAGCTAAAAATGCTCCAGCATTAATACCCATATAAAAAATAGTAAAACCTGAATCTCTTCTGTCATCTCCTTCTGGATATAATCGGCCAACCATTGTTGAAATATTAGGCTTGAAGAAACCGTTTCCAACTATAAGTAAAGCTAGGGCTGCATAAAAGAAAAAGTTGTTAATAGCAAGCTTGTCAAACCCTAACACATCAGTATCAAAGTAGAATGCCATAAAGAAATGACCTAATGCCATTAGAATTCCTCCAAGCATGATAGATTTTTTAAATCCAATAAATTTATCTGCTATCATTCCACCTATAACTGGAGTCGCATACACTAACGATCCATAGGCAGCAAAGATCCCAAATGAGACTTCTTCTCTGTATGCTTCATCTGTCATCCATGTAAAAAATTCATTTACCATATAGAGAGTAAGTAATGCTCTCATGCCATAATAAGAGAATCTTTCCCACAATTCTGCAAAGAATAAATAAAACAATCCTTTTGGATGGCCTAATAATTGTTGTTCTTGATTTGTCATAAAGTAATTTTTATATTAGGTTGACGAAAATAGTAAATTTTATGTTATAAATTCTTTAAAATAAAATCCGTCATTTTTTGGTATAAATGCAGTCGAGTATTACCACCATAAATACCGTGATTTTTATCTGGATAAATAAATAAATCAAACTTTTTATTAGCTCTTACAAGTGCAGATATCATTTCCATACTGTTTTGCACATGAACATTGTCATCTGCACTACCATGAATTAATAAGTAATCCCCTTTAAGTTTGTCAACATGATTAATTGGTGAATTCTCATCATAACCATTAGCATTTTCTTGAGGAGTTTGCATGTATCTTTCGGTATATATATTGTCATAATAACGCCAATTAGTCACTGGAGCAACAGCTATGGCAAGAGAAAATATATCTGAACCTTTTGTAATGGCTAAAGAAGACATGTATCCCCCATAGCTCCACCCTTGGATTCCAATTCTTTTTGAATCGATATAATCTAGATTTCCAAAATATTTTGCAGCATTTATTTGGTCAACAAGTTCATATTTACCAAGTTCTTTATAGGTCATTTTTTTAAATTCACTTCCTTTTCCCCCAGTCCCTCTATTATCAACACATGCAACAATATATCCATTTTGTGCCAGCATTTGATACCAATAATAATTAGTCCATCCAAAACTATTTTTCACTTGCTGAGATCCCGGACCACCGTATAAAAACATAAATAATGGATACTTTTTGTTTGAATCAAAGTTTGGAGGCTTAATCATCCATGCATTTAGTTCTGCATCTTCTGTTTGAATAGAAAAAATTTCTTTTTTACTTAAATTAAATTCTTTCATTTTAGCATTGAATTCTGCATTGTCTTCTAATACTTTTAATTGCTCTCCATTTGATTTGTGAAGTGTATAATATGGCGCTGTATTCGCATTTGAGTAACTATTTAGATAGTATTTAAAATTGTCACTAAATTTTATTGAGTTATCACCAATCTGGGTACTTAGCTTTCTTTTTTTGTCAGTAAATAAGTTATGTACATAAAGAGTTCTATTAATAGATCCCTCTTCAGTTGAACGGTAGTATAATTCCATTTTATCACTGTCAACTCCATCAAAAGAAGTGACTTCCCAATTTCCTTTTGTAATTTGCTGTTCTGATCCATCTAGACCTTTTATGTAAATATGATTAAAGCCATCCTTTTCTGATGTCCAAATAAAATTATCATCTGGTAAAAAAGTCAGATTATCATGAATATCAATGTAGTAATTGTCTTTTTCTGTAAAAAGAACTCTATTTGTATTAGATGTAGCGTCTGCAAGAACAAAATCTAATTCATTTTGATGTCTATTCATGCCATAAAGAGCTAGTATATTGGAGTTTTTAGTCCATTTAATTCTTGGGATATATTCATAGTCTTTTTCTGTATAGATATATGTACTTTTATCTTCTTTTAGATTATAAAAATAAATTCTAACTACTGAATTTTCTTCACCTGCCTTTGGATATTTAAAAACTTCTTGAGTAGGATAAAGTCCACCTTTGAATAAATCCATTGAAAACTCTTTGACGTTTGTCTCATCAAATTTATAATATGCAATATGTTCTCCATCTGGTGCCCACTCAAACGAGCGGACTAAACCAAATTCTTCCTCATAAACCCAGTCTGAGGCGCCGTTTATAATTTGATTTTTTTGACCATCAAAAGTGACCTGCTTAGTTCTTCCACTATTAATTTCATGAATATATATATTATTATCTAGGACATAAGCTATTTTATTTCCAGCAGGTGAAAATGTTGCAAACATTAATTTGTCATCTGATATTTTTTTAAGTTTATCAGTAAAAATATTATAAACATAATATATTGATTTACTTGAGTATCTATAAATTTTTTCTGTTTGTGTTTCTAAAAGTAATTTCTTCTCATCATTACTAAAAGAATAGTTAGTTATTCTTTTTAAATCAAACTCATCACTTTTAAATAATGTTCTAACTTTTTCTCCATCTTTGTATTTATAAATATTTAATTTTTGTCCTAATTCAGAATTTTCAAGACTTACATAATGTTCACCATTATTCATGGAGTTTAAGCTATTATAATTTTTTGGAAAGAAAGAATAGTTTTTCCACAAGTCATCAAGTGTAATATTCTTTTTTTGTGAGAACATAGTGTTTACAGCAAGAAAGCTTAGACATAAGAGCAGTATCTTTTTCATCTGAAATTATTTTTAATTACAAGATGGCTAATTTAATTAAATTTGCATACATGAAATACAAGAAAATCAATTTTGATGACATATCATTTTTTAATAATTTACTTGGTAATGAATTTGTTTATAGCGATGATGCTAGTAGAGCTAAATATTCTCATGATGAAACAGAAGATTTAAAGTATTTTCCAGAATTAGTTCTTACACCTAATAATACCAATGAGGTTTCTAAAATTTTGGATTATTGTAATTCAAATTTAATTCCAATTACTCCCTGTGGTGCAAGAACTGGCCTAAGTGGCGGATCTTTACCACTCTTTGGAGGTGTTGCTTTAAGTCTAGAGCGTTTTAATTCAATTATTAAGATTGATGAGAGGAATTTGCAAGTTACTGTGGAACCTGGAGTTGTAAATCAAGAGCTAAGAGATGCTGTTGAAAAAAAGAATCTTTTTTATCCCCCAGATCCTGCTAGTAAAGGTTCATGTACACTTGGCGGTAATTTAGCCGAAAATGCTGGTGGTCCAAAAGCACTTAAATACGGTGTTACAAAAGATTATGTTCTCAATTTAGAAGTTGTTTTACCAACTGGAGAAATTATATGGACTGGAGCGAATGTACTAAAAAATTCTACTGGTTATAATCTCACTCAATTGTTTGTTGGAAGTGAAGGGACTCTTGGTATAATAACTAAAATTGTTTTTAAGTTAATTCCTCTACCAACAAAAGATATTTCCTTACTAGTGCCATTTAATTCCTCCGAAAAGGCTTGTGAGGCTGTTTCAGCAGTTTTTAGAGCAGGAATAACACCATCTGCTTTAGAGTTTATTGAGCGTGATGCGATTGATTGGACCAAAAAATATTCAGATATTGAACTTAATATTGATGATGATGTTAAAGCACACTTGCTAGTAGAGGTTGATGGTAATGATTTGGAAAGACTTTATAAAGAATGTGAACATATTTTTGAGGTCATGCAAGAGTTTGATTGTGGTGAGATCTTACTTGCAGATAGTGAAATACAAAAAAATAGTTTGTGGAAACTAAGAAGGTCAGTAGGTGAGGCAGTTAAATCTAATTCTATTTATAAAGAAGAAGACACAGTTGTTCCTAGAGCTGAATTGGCAAAATTGCTGAAAGGAGTTAAAGTAATTGGAAAAGCTTATGGTTTTAAGTCTGTTTGCTATGGTCATGCTGGTGATGGTAATTTACATATAAATATTATAAAAGGTAATATGAGTGATAATGATTGGAACTTGAAATTATCATCAGGAATTCGTGAGATATTTGAATTAACAAAGAAATTAGGAGGTACAATTAGTGGTGAACATGGAATTGGACTTGTTCAGAAGGAATATATGGATATAGTACTTTCAAAAAAGAATATTGAATTACAGAAAGGAATAAAACAACTTTTTGATCCTAGCTATATTTTAAATCCTGGAAAGATTTTTAGTTAAATTTTAAAATAATTCTTTAACCATATAAATACAAATGTATTATGGAAATACATTTTAGATCATTGTTAAATCAATAATAATTATTGTACCAAAAATTATAGAAGCGAAACCATTTAAAGTAAAAAATGCAAGATTAACTTTACTTAAATCATTGTGCTTTACTAAAGTATGTTGGTAAATTAATAGTGCTGAGAAAATAAAAAATCCAAGCCAATAGATGTTGCCGAAATTAAAATAGTTTGGAATTTGAGATAAAATTAGTATTACAAATAAGTGAAGTATTTTTGAAAGATTTAAAGCTTTTTTACCACCTAAAAGTACTGGAAATGAATGTAGTTTTTGTGATTTATCAAATCTTTCGTCTTGAAGTGAATAAATAATATCAAAACCACTAACCCAAAATAAAACAGCTAGTGAAAACAATATTGGAGTTATATTAAATTCTCCACTTACAGCTAAATATGCTCCTATTGGAGCAAGAGCAAGGCCTAATCCTAAAATTATATGGCATAGTGAAGTAAAGCGTTTTGTATAGCTATATCCAAGTATTATCAATAATGCAACAGGGGATAGAGCAAAGCATAATGAGTTAATAAAATAAGTTATTGTAATAAAAAGTATAGAATTTAGTATTACAAAAATCAATGCATTATTTGGGCTAATTGATCCATTTGGTATTTCTCTAACATTGGCAGTTCTTACATTTTGGGAATCAATTTTTCTATCAATATAACGATTAAATGCCATTGCTGAAGAGCGTGCAAAGATCATGCATAATGTCACATATATCAAGGTAATCCATTCAAAATCATATGTTTTAGAAGCTAAAAAGAAACCTATAAACGCAAATGGCATAGCGAATACTGTATGACTAAATTTAATTAAAGAAAAATATTTTTTCATAAACTATATTGGGTTGTTAATATCAAATGATACAGTAGAATCTTTTGTAATTAGCCAATTATTATCAAACTTTTCAATATCTAACCAAAATAGCCCGTTAGGGTGATCCTTTTGTCTAATAAGTTCCCATTTCCCTTTAAGAGTTGCAGTCGTCTTTGAGATAAGTTTTAGATTTAAAATTTCAAATCTCAATTCTCCCATGCTAGATTTTGTTGGGTAACTGTTTTTATATCGTTCTAAAGTATTTTTCCATCCATAAGCTGGTTTATGATTTAGTGAAGTGAATACTAATTTTTCAGAATTCCAATAGCCTTGCATAAACCCATCAATATCTCCATTATTCCAACATTCCTGTTGTGAGCTTAATATCTTCTTTATAGTATTAATCTCATTAAGATCCTGTTCAAGGACATCAACAGAATTGTTATTATTCATATTGCAAGAGAGTAATATAAGAAGAGATAAGGTAGATAATTGTTTCATAATTCTCGCACCAAATCTAATGAAATTTATCTATTATATTTTACGATATTTGCAAACAATTATGAGTAACACAAAACCGTCCATACCAAAAGGAATGCGTGATTTCACATCTGAAGTAATGTTCAGGAGGAATTACATTTTTGAAACTGTAAAATCAGCTTTTGAGTGCTATGGCTATGCCCCAATTGAAACGCCAGCAATGGAGAGTATTGGGACCTTAACAGGTAAATATGGTGATGAAGGCGATCGTTTAATTTTTAAAGTTTTAAACTCTGGCGATTATCTTTCTAAAG
>ERZ1049444.245-NODE-245-length-56527-cov-23.532087_pt1 | contig 56527 bp, 61 predicted proteins | sample MGYA00383101_ERZ1049444 | MGnify/ENA primary metagenome ERZ1049444 (study PRJEB29581, sample SAMEA5548371) | metagenome | biome: marine; feature: coastal; material: water | depth 50 m | study: Short-term variability in the microbial, nano- and picoplankton... | reverse complement strand
TATTAGGTAAATTTATAAAACACTAAAGAAAAAGAAGTCGCAAGACCGAAAATGAATTAGTCAGAAAATCCCGGAGGGTCGCAAGATCAACTGGGATTTTTGCTTTTCAGGCTTATTTCTTGTCTTTTTTTAACACTTATCGTTAAGAGGAAAAAATAATAGTGTAAACTTTTAATATGAGAAAATTCATAGTAATTTCAATTATTCTTTCATGTTGCGGAGGTTCAGCAGAATCCTTGCCCGCGGAGGTAGATGAGGAACCAATAATAGTTGAGCAAGAGCTCACTGATGAAGGTAAAGAACAAGAAACTACTACGACACAACAAGAAACTACTACGACACAACAAGAAACTACTACGACAACATTGCCCGATGCGGTACTTTCTAATATCAAAAATCTCAATACTAGAGGAGTCAGTCCACACATGGAGGTTGTTGATAGTACGACTATAAGAATTTTCTATTCTAGCCTTGATGTAATGGGGCTAGCCGTAGATCTATGTGATTTTAATTTAAACTGCACAAGACAGGGAGTAGTTAATAGAGTCCAAGACCTGACATTAGTTACAACTGTTGATGGAGTAAGAAGAGGTTACTTTGTTGAGTTAAACCCAAATACTAAGTCTAAAGAAATCTACACAGCTATTTTTAGTGAAGATGGACTAACTTACACTGACACGAAAGCTTTAGGATTTAGCGACGGAGGAAGTATGGCTTGGGGAGTTCCCGATGCGGTGCTTTTACCTGATGGAAGAGTGAGGCTTTACTGGGTTGCTGAATCAGAAGGAAGGCGGGGAGAAAAAATAATTAGTGCAACTTCTGAAAGTACTTTAGGTGTAGATTTTACTCAGGATCCTGGATATAGATTTGAAGATGGATATGTAGATTTTGAAGTTCTAAATGCTGAGACTGATAATTGGAAAGCTGTTTTCTCTTACTCACCAGAAGGGTTGCCACAGATTCCCCAAAGTATTTTTTATGGAACTTCTAAGGATGGGCTCAAATGGGAATTTACAGGAAATCCTATATCTCCTCTTGATGTAAGTTATTTAGATCCGACAGGAATATTACTTGATGACGGTACATACTTACTTGTTTCTACAGTTGCTCCTAATGAGTTGGGGGAAAGAGACTACATACTGTACTCAATGATATTGACTCTGCCATAAGTAAATACTATTCAAAGAACTAGAAATATATAAGTATTATGTATAAAAGTTCGCGAAAAAAACAATGTCATATTTCTTGCCAAACTACTCATTATTAGGTAAATTTATAAAACACTAAAGAAAAAGAAGTCGCAAGACCGAAAATGAATTAGTCAGAAAATCCCGGAGGGTCGCAAGATCAACTGGGATTTTTGCTTTTTAGGATTAAATTTCGTAGTATTTAAACATATGATGACTAAACCTCCATTGGATAAGGGCAATATACTATTCGGCCACTCTATTAAATTCAACAACAATGCTCTTTCCTTAGTGAGGAATTTACAGAAAAAATATGGTGATATTTTTGAAATATCTATATTGCACAAAAGAGTAACAATGTTTATGACTCCTAGTGCAACGAAGCATATCTTTCTAGATGCTGAAGATAATTTTTCATCCAAACATGGTTGGGAGTTTTCTTTAGGTAAAACATTTGAAAATGGCTTGATGTTGAGGGATTTTGATGACCATAGGTTTCATCGAGGCTTACTCCAAGATTCTTTCAGAAGAGATGCTTTGGCTAATTATTTACAGATAGTACAACCTTTACTCGATACATGGATTGAAGAGCTGCAAGAAAGTAAATCATTTAATCTGTATGTAACCATGAAGGAGTTAATGTTTAAAATAGCTCTTGAACTTTTCTTTGATGAAGTTGACACCTCTCGACAAAAAGAATTAGAGAAGTTATTCACAGATGCAATAAAATCTGCAACCTCTGTTGTAAGACTTCCACTTCCTTTTACTAAACTAAGAAGAGGCCTCAAGGCGAGACAGTCCTTACTCAAGTATTTTGAACACAAAGCAGAAAACATAAATACGGAATCGAATACTTTATTTGCAGAATTAGTTAAAACCAATAAACAAGATGGTGGTCTGAGTAATTATGAAATTGCAGAGCATATGATATTTTTACTTCTTGCGGCTCACGACACGACAACTAGTACTTTAACTACTGCTATTCACCATCTCTCTACAGATAAAGCTTTTTATGAAGAGTTAAAAGAAGAAGCAAAAGAGATGTCACTTACTGATACTTCAGATTTAAAAAATGGTATCAAATGTGAATCTTTATTCTCAGAAACTATGCGCATGTATCCTCCTGTTCCTTTCTCTTTACGATATGTTATGAGAGACACGGTTGTGGAAAACTATGAATTAGATGCGGGAACATATGTTGCCATTGGACCATTAGTTTTACATAATGATGAGCGATATTTTACGAACCCTAAACAATGTGATCCAAGACGATTTTTGAATGTCGATGAAACTAATGAAGCGTACTATCCATTTTCTGGGGGAGCACACACCTGTATTGGAAAATTCTTTGCCAGTTATTTATTTAAGAATGTCATATATAAGTTGGTTTCTAACATTGAGGAGATTTCATCCACTGAACCGCTAATAATTAACCCAGCACCCATCCCTTTTCCCGAAAAAGACGTAACAATACACATTAATCATTAAAATTTACGGAAAAATACAAATGACTCCCCCGTGGCTGTAATTTTTGGTTTATTATGCCCCGTTTAAAGTGGTTCAAGGCACAAAAGGAAGTCTTACTAATAAGTCTACTAATAATTTATTAAATATTTATATTTCATTGAATTTTCGTATAATAGAATATATATGAAAAAGTCAATAAATATAGGGTTAATACTCTTTTTACTCTTTCAAGCCTGTTCAAGTACAGAAAATACTTCAGAAATTATAGAAAATCCACTTCCAACAGACCCTCCAGATTTAGAAAATATGCCTTCTCCGCCTCCTCCTGGAGAGGAAAATTCTCAAGAAAGTGATAAAAAGGATGAAAATCCTCCACCAGAAGATGAAAAAGAAGGAAATAATCAGGAACTTATCACAGAAGCACTTCAAATACTTGAAAACCCTTCGGGAGATCTTGTTAAGTGTGTTGATAATGATGTTTATGGTTTATATGAACAAGTTAAAAATGGTTTTGTACCAGACGACTATGAAGCACAGGTTGTTTTAAATTGTTTCAGTAATCCAGAATATTATGGACCAATTGATGGAACATCATCGAGTCCTCCACCTGAACCCGTTGAAGGTGGTTCTGAGCAGGAAGGGGAAGACAACAACAACCCGCCACCAGCCAGTGATGAAAGTGTTTATGAAGATTATGATAATTTCTATACCTATTTTGGAGGACCTGCAAATCCTCAACAAAGAGAGTATCTAACATATCAATATCTTGGTTCCACAGACCAAGACAGTGTTGCCGATACGGAAGCAATCTTTTTTGGACAGACATATCCCGCGGACGTAACAAAGTTTAATGAAGCACTTTACTCATCGGGATGGTTACAAAAAACTTGTCCTTACGATGCAGCAAACCTAGGTGAAATAAAAGATCTCGGATTGGTGATAGATTACAACACACCAGGAATCACAGCAATACCAATGAATGATCCAGGATTTTTCAGTAGAGATAAAGGCTTAGAGACCCTAGCGGACCCAAGTGCCGTCTTATTAGATGATGGAACTTTGGCTCTTTATTTTACAGGTGACCACAGAGCATCTAATCAGAGTGCAAGATGGGTATCAACTTCAGTTATCTCTGCAGTAAGTGACACTATTTCATTTCAAATAGAAAGTGACTATGACTTACTTACTCGACTTAATTGGAAGAATGTATTTAATGAAAATGGAAGCTGGACAACATTCGGTGCCCTCGGTGTACAAGATGTAAGTACATGGTACAAATGGTCTTCAATAGATGGACTAACGTGGACGGGAGAGACAGCACTCCTTACAGCAAATCAAATTTCTGAAAAGAGAATAAGTAATGGCTATCCAAGTGAAGGTACAGCTTCAGCTTACGTTACCAAAATAAACAGTGGCGAGTATTATGCAGTCTTTACTGGTTACAGAGAAGACTTTGAACTGGCTAACGGAACAGATGTAAATGGTGATGGTGTCATCTCAGGAGAGTATGTCATTATCTATACATCTTCAGATGGAAGTAATTGGAATTATCATGATACTTTCCATGGAGGATCTGAGGGAACTATAACAAAAACATCTACAGGATATTACGTTTTCACTTCGACAACAGGATGTACACATTTATCCACTGATGCCAAAAACTGGGGATATGGATTTAATGGCATGTTGTATGGTGAAGTTGGTGAGTTGGGTAGTTCAGTTCTTCTTCCTGATGGATGGAGATTAATCTTTGGTACATCAAGTAATGAAGGGATACCACTTAAAGCTAGCAAAATTACAGCATCCACTATCGATGAAAAATACCTACAACCTATGAAAAGCTACATTCCATCAGTTGAGGAGATAGAAGTACCCTACGAATTTAATTACTAAATCTTTTTCATTTTTCTATTTCAATTTTGTATTTCAATTTCATATAATTACATATATATGAGGAAGTCACTGAATATTGGGTTCGTACTCTTTTTGTTACTTCAGGCATGCTCTGGATCAGAAAATAGTGAAAATCAAATGGTAAACGAACCTACTCCAGAAGATACACCAATAAATTCTCCTGCCATTCCAGACAATCCACCACCACCTCAAGGAGGAGATAATCCACCACCACCTCAAGGAGGAGATAATCCACCACCACCTCAAAATGGTGGTGTTGATATTGAAAAAGCTGTAGAAATCTTAAAAGAAGCTGAGGATGAGGTCTTGGAGTGTATCTCTAAGTCATTTTCAACAGAAATTTATCAAACTATAGTCACTGATTTAAATCCAGATAGTTTTGAATCAGGAATTGTGATTGCCTGTTTCGAAGATCCAAGTACTTCAAACAATGTAGCTCAACCACCTACACAAGGAAACGATAACAATGGTGAAGGTGCAACACCTCCCTCAGGGAATTCTAATGCAGATCGTGATGAAGAAAAAAACACAGTTTCGTGGTATGACTTAGGTGTTAATGAATACTCTCCAAGTTACTCTGTTGCGACCTCAAATGGAAAAACTGGCTTTGGTTTAAATGAAACAGGAGACATTCTACTTTCCGGTTATGGGTTTAACAATTCAGGAGGCGCTAACAAGTTAAACCACCCTGTCTCAATTTCGGCGAATTATGGAAAGCTGGCGGTTACTGACAGATTTAACAATAGAGTGTTAATCTGGAACGTAATTCCCTCATCAAACACACCACCAGATTTAGTTTTGGGACAAGCAAATTTTACAACACATAATTCTGGAACTGGTTTAAACAATATGGATTTTCCAGGCCAAGTATCTATTACTCCTGATGGAAAAGTACTAGTTGCGGATTCAGATAATAATAGAGTCCTTGTTTGGACATCTTTTCCAACATCTTCTGGCCAGTCTGCTGATTACGCACTCCCGATTACTGACTATGTTAATTTTGGTGACTCGTGGCCTTGGGGTGTTTGGTCAGATGGAACGAAAGTTGTTGTTTCAGCAACTGTTGCAAAATCAGTTTTATTTTGGAATTCATTTCCAGGTCCATCTACATCGCCAGATGTTGTGTTAACATCGAATCAAGTTGGTACCCCTAGGTCTATTCTTTCAGATGGTAATTACGTAATGCTTGGTGATGAAAATGCAAACGGTCCATGTATAGGTTTAAACGGAACTCGCTCAACGCATGTTTGGACTTCATGGCCAACATCTTCAAGAGACCCAGATGCTTGTATAGACAACTGGCTCGCAGGTACTATATATGATTCAAAAATTTACGGTATTGCTGCAGGTGGAGAGGCCATGTATTTTTATGACGCTCTCTACACCAGTACTCAAGATTTACAAGTAAATGTAAAGATAGCTAATCCGGGAGAAGGTCATAGATGGGCTGGTGGAGATGATGGAGGAGCAACAGTTGTAGATGGTAAATTATTTGTTGCTGAATATAACGGAAACAGAATATCTGTTTTTGACACAATTCCTACTTCTCCAACTGAGAAACCAGACTGGGCATTGCTTGCGAATAAACCAACAGACTACCCTTTAATAGATGAATTTATTATTCAAAATCCAATAATTGACTCTAATGGTTCAATGCTTTTTGTCTCTTCTGATTTTGATAGATCACTTTCAATCTGGAAACAGCTTCCTGGAAGTTCTGGTGCTACACCAGATATAGTCATGAGAAGGTTCGATCAACCACCTTGGGACCTAGTTGTTCAGGGTAAAGAGGTTTATTTGGCAGGTGGTAACAGCGTGTTTGGGTGGAGCGATATTGAGAATGCAGTAAACACAGGTAATTACAGTTTTGATTTAAATGAAAAGTCAATTGGCAATGTCACATTTGAAGGTGTCAGAGGAATAGCCTATAACGGCACTTATTTTGCAGTTGCAGATGCAGGCTCTGATACAATTTATGTTTGGGAGGGTGTTCCTGGAAAATCTGACAACCCTACATACTTACTTTCAAATCTTGCAAACCTAGGAAGAATAGACATGAATGATACACACTTAGCAATTGGTTGTTATCCAGGTGGGTCTAGTTTTAAAGTATTAGAACTCTCTTCTTTAAGCTCACCTTCATATCAAATCGTACCAGGTCAAGACTGCCCATCAGAAGTAAGCTTTAATGAAAAAGGATTCTTTATTCCAAGCGATGACAAGATTATTGGTTGGAACTCAATTTCTGATGCTTTAGCTGGTAGCTCCCCAACGATGAGCTTTGGAGGAGGAACTGATAAAACTAATAGAGGCACAAAAATGGCCTCAGGAATTGGATGGGATGGATATCATTTCTGGGTTGGTGAGTATAAGTTTTCTAATAGGCTTCTAGGCTTTCTGCCTTCAAAATAATTAAATTACTGAAATCGTAATTTTTTCTGAAAAAAGAATTGTATATAATCAAACTAGGTGAAAAAAAATAGCAGATCAGTAACCGCAGTAGTAAGTTTTCTTATAGTTGTTGCCTGTGCTGGTGGAGGTGACAGTTCACAACCTGTGTCAGATCAAAGTACTGAAAATGATAAAGCAACCACCCAAAAAGAAACACAAAGTAGTGTGGAGTCTGAAAACACAGACATTAATAAAACTTCTTCAGATACAGTGTCAATTGAAGACATCGTTAAAGAATTATTAAATGAGTTCCCCCAAGGCATCTTTTTTAATTTACTTGCAAGAGAACAAATTTGTTTAGTAGATAAAGCAGGAGCTGATGTTATTAGACAGATGGAGAAAGATTTTCTTTCAGGAGGGTCAATTCAGGAGCAATACAAAGAATCTTTTAAAGGATGCAATATACCGCCTCCGCCAGAATCTGGTATGCCAGGAGGTCAGCCGGGAAGTGCAGGCAGTAAACCTCCTTTAGGAGAAAGCAATCAACCCGGTCAAGGAAGTCCAATAATTCAGGAAACTACCTTAAGCTCAATGCACCTCTCTTACCTAGGTTCGATAAGAAGTTTAGAAAATAGTCTAGGAAACATTGCCGATCCATCAATAGTAGAAACTAGTGAAGGGATACTCAGGGTATATTTTAAGAATGGTAATGAACCGCAAGCAGGTATAAGTGGGTACGATAACCTAATTCACTCTGCGGTGTCTAGTGACGGTGGGAGAACATGGGTTGTAGAGTCTGGTGTTCGACTTCCAGTTCAGTCTCCTATTGAAGCCTTAGTATTTGATGGAAAAGTATCTGCATGGGGTTGGGAGCTTTCATCAACAGGAGACTCTTTAGTTAAGTATGAATCCTCAGATGGAGTAAATTTTCAAAAAGTGGATATCCCAAGGTTTGTACAAGCAGACTGTAAGGATAGTGATGGAAACTCTTTTGGACCGTTAGGAGATCCTACAATTACGCAACTCAATGATGGTTCTTGGATTTTTCATGTTCAAGAGTTAGTGAGTCCTTTAGGTTCCTTCAACAGAAGAGCATGTGTAGCAACTTCAAGTGATGGCCTTACTTGGGGTGTCCAGGTAGATCGTTCTTATGGTGGAGATATAGACGTTACAACAAACCCAGCAATTAAGCTCAATGCAACAGGAGTTGTAGAGTGGATCTGGCCTACATATGATTACATGGAGTACAGAAAAGGACCTGATGGAGTTACTTGGTCTGAAGTAGAGTACCTTCCACCAGGAGGTGACCCTGATTTTCTTGATTTATCTAATGGTCGACAATTGTTGGCATTTGGTAATTTTAGTAGTCGAAAAGGTGGAGTCCTTATTTTCACAGAACGTGTAACGACGAATTACACAATAACCTCACTAAATACTGGACCAACACAAGCTCCAACAAAGAAATGGTTAGTTGAAGGTGCTACTGCTGCAGATATTAAAGTAGTGAATGTCTGCCTTGATCTTGATTTAAGCACAACTCAGGGTGCAAGTGTAGAAATCAAAAATGTAAACAATGCACTGGAAATTACTGTTGTAGATAATAATGAACAGTTTGCCAATCCACAGTGTGTGTATATCCTGGTTGGTCCAGAACAGGTAATGGGATAATTTCTTTCTTTACAACTTATAATTGCTTTATAATATACCCATGAATATTGGTTCACATATACCTTCAAAAAATGCAGTTGAGGAGATTAAACTCCGCAAAGGTGATACATTCCAAATATTTGTTTCTAGCCCTCAAATGTGGAAAAGTCCAAAACCTCGTGAAGATATTGACGTACTACAAGATTACAAAGGGCCTATATATGTGCATGCCCCGTATTTAATCAATGTTGCTACTCCAAATAATAAGGTTCGACATCCAAGTAGAAAACTACTTAAAGATACCTGCAAAGTTGCGGCATCATTTGGTGCAAAAGCCGTCATTGTCCATGGGGGATCCGTAGGTGAAGGTGGAGATATTGCTGAAGGGTATGAAAACTGGAGAAAAGCAATAGAACATGTTGAAGACACTGGCATGAGAGTTTTAGTAGAAAATACTGCTGGAGGAAAAAACTCCGTCGCACGATACATGGATTCCATTGAACGACTTTGGGAAGTAATAGGTGATCTTAATGTAGGGCTTTGTTTAGATACTTGTCACACTTGGGCGGGTGGTATTCCAACTGAACAAGCAGTAAAAGGATTTAAAAAACTTACCAAAAAAATAGATCTCGTACACTTCAACGACTCCAAAGATGGATTCGAAAGCAGTAGAGATAGGCATGAGAATTTAGGAAAAGGTAATATTCCAAAAGCAGAGCTTGAGTATGTTATAAAGAACTGTAAATCAGACATAATTGTAGAAACACCCGGAGGACTGGAAGCGCAGAAAAAAGATATTGCGTGGATAAAACGACGTCTCAAAAAATGAATTACTTACCCTCTAATCTCTCATTTGAAGATGGAGTTGCTCACATAGGAGATACTTCATTACTTGATGTCGTCAAAGAATACGGTACTCCACTATATGTTTATGACTGGGAGCATCTAAAAAATAATATTGACCATTTCTCGAATGCATTTGGCTCAGAGACTTTATTCAGATATGCCGCAAAAGCATTTATCTGCAAGGCCTTAGTAAAAGAATTACATGAAAAAGGATGGGGAGTAGATGTTGTCTCTGGTGGAGAGATGGCAACCGTACAAGCAGTCACTGGAACTTTAGAAAATACATTATTTAACGGTACATATAAAAGCGTTGAAGAGATTGAGTTTTTCATGCAAAACGAGGGTGGACATATCTCCATTGATAATCGTTATGAAATTCCTATGTTGGAAGCTGCCGCTTCTAAATTAGGTAGACAACAACCGGTTATTATGCGTATCAACTTAGATGTGGGAGCAGAGACACACCCAATGGTGCTGACCACAGGATACGACCAACAGTTTGGCATCTCTATTGGTTTTGCTAAAGAGGCTTTGAAACAGATTTATGATGCACCATCACTATTGTTTTCGGGCATTCATGTCCATATTGGCAGTCAGATAAAAGATCCTGAACGTTATCAAAAAGCAATGAGTGAGTGTGCAGAGTTTCTTTATAAACATCGTGCTGCCATTCAAGCGGAAGTCGTCTTTGATGCAGGAGGTGGATTCTTTTCACCTTATGCAGGTGACGAAGTAGACCATGAATTAAAAGTCTATGCTGATGCTATTCATGCTGGAATTCAAGAACATTGGCAGGATGATTACAGGGTCATGATTGAGCCTGGAAGAGCATTAGTCAACAATCCGGGCGTTATTCTTTACACTGCTGGTGCTCTTAAAGATGACCGTGGAGAGAAACCCTACATTCTTGTTGATGGTGGGATGTCTGATAATCCAAGGCCAGCATTGTATAGAAGCGAACACAAACTCTTTAATATCTCTGGTGGAAAAAATGGAGAAGATACGGTGTATGCTGTTTCTGGAAGACACTGTGAAAGTGGCGACTTATTGGTAAAAGAGGCAATGCTGCCAAGCGATACGGAGTCCGGTGATATCTTAATGTCAACATCAACTGGTGCATATACTTTTGCTATGGCTAGTAATTACAACAGAGTACCAAAGTCTGGTGTGGTTGCTGTTAGCTCCTCTGGAGTTGTCGAGTTAGTTAATAGACAGAGTTTTCAAGATACATTCATAAACGATATTTAAAATTTCTTTAACCTTTGTTTTTCTAAAATAATATATATTTAACTAGAATTCATATCTAGCTAGGCCTGGCAACTTTTTGGATATAATTAATATTATGAAAAAAGTATCATTCTTTTTATCCCTTCTAATGATTATTGTCGCGTGCGGAGGAAGTGAAACCTCTCAAGAATCTGTTACAAACGTTGAAGAGACAATCACAACAATTCAACAAGAAACCAGTGAAAATAATGTTCAATCTGCCGAAAAAAATGATTCAGGTTCTCAAAATCAAGATTCAGCAAATTTAAATTATTTACCAGATGTAAAAGAATTTATTAATAACAAAAGTGATAGATTTATAGTGGATTTTGAGGATATTGTCGCCGCTCATCCTTATGTTGGTTCAAGATCTCCTAGACCCCACAATGATTTACAAGTATATTTTTCAAACTCTGATTCACGATGGGTAAACGCTACTAAACCATCTGATTATCCACCTATATATGCAGTTGCTGATGGAGTTATTCAAATGGCTAGTGGAAATTCCTCTCTATACAATGTTGTTGACCATTCCGACTCAAATCCACCATGGTGGCATTCTGCATATTTATTTAAACTTCAATTTGCTCAAAACAATGGAAATATAGTTAGTTTTTTGTACCAAATGGAGGGTTACGTTATTAAGGAAGATAGAAATTTTTTTGCTGATTATTTACTGGTAGAAGATGGACAATCCGTTAAAAAAGGAGATATTTTAGGTTATATGTATGTTCCAGGATTTGAGGAGATGGCTGGTTCAATGCAGGGGTCTAGCCATATTGCCTTCGGAATTATGGAAAAGGTGGGACCACAAGAAGAACAGGAGAAAGTCCCATCCATGTTTACTAATGAAATTATTGACGAATTTTCAAATCTTGCAAGAAACCCGAGTGAAGGCTGGGAAAGCAAAAGTTATGGCAATGACTGGTCAAGGGGACGTGGGTTGCCTAATTTAATAGGCTGGATGATTGGACCAGAGGAACATATGTTTGGAGGAAAACATTTAGATGCTGTTTATTATGGTGACGACAGAGATGCAAATTTAGATTCAGACAAGGTAATTGAATCCACAAAACTAGGTTTTCAAACGGATACATATTTATATAATTCTCACGGCAAAGGTGATGCAGAACTTACTATGACCTTTCCGCAGAACGAAAAAATAGATTTTATTATATTAACAAATGGTGCGCCTGTAACAATGAAATTTATTTTTAAACAGGAAAACGGAGATGAGAGAGAGTCTAAATTTATGGATAAAAAGAAAGGCCAAGGTCATCAATTTCAGTATTATCAAAGTTTTGGTTTTAATAAAAACACGACATTAGTTATAGAAGATCCTGAAGAATGGGGTTGGTCAGTAGCGTTTGTACAGGAAGGGACGCCGGCTTTAATCCCTGGAGAATCCCGAGATATTCAACCATACTGTCCTCCAGGATGCCCTCCATCACCAAACCCGTATAAACTGAATCAGGGAGACAAATAAGTTAGATTCTTATTGTCAACTAAGCCCCACTAAAAGCCTCTGTTAAGTAATAAACAAGAACAATAAACACTATGACTCTAGCTAGGTCAATAAGGGTTTCTTTAAGAGGCTTTCCGTTTAACATAATAAAATTATATTAAAGTGTTACTCTCAACACGTGAAAAAGAAAATTAAATTACTTGTAGCAACACTTTCTTTTTCAACAGTATTTTTTTATTGTCAATCTACACCTACCACGTATGACATGACAGGTTATGTTGTCGACACAAAGGTAAACAGCAGTGGTGAAGTCACAGTTTTAGTAGATGGTCGTGGTATCGAAACTGAGCAGATGTTAATTAGTGATTATGGATGGGCCCATATTTCTGACAATACAGATATCTATCTCAATGGCAAAAAAGTTGATTCCTATCCCTTTACCATTGATTCATCTGTTGTGATTTATGTTACCTATGATGGCCTTGTGGCAGAAAGCTACCCAGTTCAAGGTGGAGCAAAAACTATATTTATTGAAGATTAATTAGTATCCAGGTACATTTATAAACCTACTAAGTCTAAATTTAATAAAATGAAAATAGCATTAATTACAGGGGCAAACTCAGGACTAGGTTACGCAAGCACACAAGCATTACTCAAAGAAGATTATTACATATATATGGCGTGTCGATCAGAAGCAAAAGCACTAGAAGCTATCAATACTTTTGATTTGGAACTAAGAGAGAAAGTTGAGTATATACATTGTGACCTTTCTTCTTTTGACTCAATACGAGCATGTGCTGATCATATTCTTAAAAATGAAAAACAATTAAACGCTTTAATGCTTAATGCTGGATTGATGGCAACCCCTCCTGGTGAAACTAAAGAGGGTTATGAAATGCAAATTGGAGTCAATGTTCTTGGACACGCTCTACTTGCCGATTTATTACTTCCACTTGTGAAAAACACCCCTGATGCACGAGTAGTGACTTTAACTAGTTTTGCAGGAAATTCTGGTAGGCCACTTCAAAAAGAAATGTTTAAGCTCACTGAAAAATATAGACCTTGGCAAGCTTACGGTAATTCAAAATTAGGTAATCTTCATTACGCTAAAGCTTTAGCAAAGTATTTTGAAGAAGAAAAAATTGATGCAATTTCTGTTGCTGCTCATCCTGGAGGGACAGCCTCAGAGTTACAAATAAATACAAGAAATATGGGTGGCGCAGGTCTTAGTGGACCTTTTTGGGTATACGTAATGAAATTTTTTGGAATGACTATCCACCAAGGAGCCCTTTCACAATTAATGGGAGCACTCTCAAGTGAAGTAAAAAATGGGGATTACATTGGACCAAAAGGCTCTCGAACTGCAATTAAAGGGGATCCTAAAGTTATAGAGAAGAACACAGTCAGTGAAAATGATATAGATAATTTTCGCACTCTAATTAAAAATGAACTTTCGCTAACACATTTATAATATAGATAATTTTGTATCTCGAAAGACGTTAGCATACAACTTAAAAAGCATATACTGTCCTTTGTGAATGAACCATTAATCCTTTCAAAAAAATTAATAATTTTTACAATTATTTACAACCTTATTGAAGGTATCTTTGCCTTGTATTTTGGTGCTGAGAGTAACTCCACATCACTTCTTAGTTTTGGTTTAGATAGTTTTATTGAAATCTTCGCCTCAATCATCGCCATTTGGGGAATCTCTTCAAATAATAAAAAAGTGCACTTAAGGGCAGAAAAGTTAATCGCTTACTCTTTTTTAATATTGATTGTGTTTATCCTTGCAAAATCAATATTTGATTTACTCAATTCAAATAAGCCTGAAATATCTTTTTACGGTATTGTTATTGCTTGTATTTCAATTCTTGTTGAAGGACCACTTGGGTACCAAAAACTAAAAATTGGGAGAGAATTGAACAATAAAGTACTTATAGCAGAGGCAAAGGAGACATTATTTTGTTTAAACCTTTCTGTGTTAGTACTTATCGGTGTTGGTGTTAATTATTTCTTTGGTTTTTGGTACTTTGATCCAATTGCAGCATTATTTATGATCCCGTGGTTGTTTAAAGAATTTAGAGAGCACATAAGTTAATTACTCGAGTGAGATCAAAGGCATTTCAAGAAATTAATAAATAATTTAGTTAGTAGTACCAATGTGTCATACTTAACAAAATGTTTGATGTAGAACTTAAAATAAGAACAGTCCCAAAAGTTGTTGAAGAGTCGAAATTGCAGCTGCTTGAAGTTGTTGACAGCTGGTCAATACTAAAACTTGATGGAATGTGGAAAGGCAAAGCTGAGGAATCAGTTGAACTCTCCATCATCTGTGATGTTGATAAATCTAAAGATATTGCAAAAATTATTGCACAAAAAGCTAAACAACTTGGAGAAGACTCAATAATGATTGGAAACTCTTTCCTGTCAGTTAATGAGATTGATTAATCAGTTGTGACTTGTTTAAACAGTTACGCCAATATATTTATTTAAAAAATTTCCAAACATTTTAAATGATTCGACAGTTTCAGGCATTTCAGCTTCAAGTTGAAACACATGCCACATTTCATCCCATTCTTTGTACTCATGGGTTACACCATCTCTTTCAAAAACACTTTTTAATGTTTGGGAGTCTGAAAGTAATAATTCATCACCACCGACCTGCACCATAATTGGAGGAGAGTTAGTGTAGTCACCCTTTATTGGACATATATAAGGATTCTCAGAATCTAAGTCTTCATCTCGAACAAAATACCCTCCAAATCCATCAAGGTTATAATCATTCCACATCTTTGTAAAAATAGGACCTAGCAGTAAATCTTTTGAACACATCTCATCGTTGTAAGATTCCCCAGTCGCAGCTGGATCAGCCCAAGGAGATATACAAAAGACAGCACTTGGAAGGCTTTTCCCTTTATCTTTTAGCTTCAAAAGCGTAACAAGTGACATGTTTCCACCTGCAGAATCACCTCCAAAAGCTATTTGTCCTGGAGAGTATCCTAACTCATTGATTAAGGCTTCAAATGTCTTAACCCCATCTTCAACTTGAGCAGGATAGTAATGTTCTGGAGCGAGCCTATAGTCTGGAATGTAGATTGTAAAACCTGTTTCTCTAGCTAGGTGAGTCAACATCGGATAATAGCCCTCAGGACTACCTACTTGATAGGCACCGCCGTGATAATATAGCAAAATTTTCTCAGGATCTGAATTAGGAGTAGTTATCTTCCAAGTTCTTATACCGCCAAGGGTTAACTCTTCTTTACTAGCTCCATCTGACTTTGGGTTAATTTTCCCAATGAGATTGAAATTTAATCTCTGTAATTTAACTTTCCACATTTTTATTTTTTTTGGATGAACTACTAACCACGAAATAATTGAGCCAAGCTTTGAATATTTCTTTTTTGCCTTCATAGCTTCTTTACTCAACATAAGATTCCTCCTTTTGTTGCTCTTACTCCCAACCTATGAAGAAATACGACAAATTTCAACCTAAAAGCATCAATATGTGATATTTTTTTTGATTCTTAGTTTTTTAATAGTTAGGATGTCGATCGTTTCAGGTTTTGAATCAAGCTATGGAACCAGCATCTTTAAAATATTCTATAGTATCAGTAATTGTTTCCTCAACCGGGCGAGGTATGTGACCGAGTATATCTTTAGATAATTGGCTTGGAATATTTTTATTTTGCACTTTAATTGTATGAATTGAGTCAAGAGTTATTGCTCTTGGAGCATTGCTTATAAGTGATTGTATAAAATATAGAGGTAGCGATAAATATATCGTAAAGAACGGAAGAGCTCCACGCATCAGTTTTTTTCCTAACTCTTGAGACATAATTTCCGCCATATACATGAAGTCCATGTAATTCCCTCCAACAATATAATTTTGTCCAGAGCCCCCTTGCTCAATACAGTTCACTGCTGTTTTACTTAAGTCACGAACGTCAACATAGTCATACCCAACATTGATGCTGTATGGTCTTTTGCCATTTGCTATACTTATGAATTCTTGACCAAACAAACTTGGCTTAAAGTCATTAGGTCCAAAAATACCAGAGGGATGAATTATCGAAGCATCTAAGCCTTTATTGCAAAAATCTAAAACAATTCTCTGTGCATCTGCTTTTGACAGGTCATAAGGCACTGTATTTGGATCAATAACAAGAGGCCTATCTTCTAACAGGGGGTCATTTAACGGTTCTCTGATAAAGGCATCTACTGATGAAAAGTGAATTAACTTTTGAACATTATGCTTTAAAGCCATTTCACAGACATTCTTTGTACCATCTACATTTACAGAGCGAATAAGATTTTTATTCTTCCTTTCTAAACTTATGATTGCTGCAGTATGAAATACAACATCAACACCTGCAAAAGCTTTATCCATTGATTCTTTATCTGTGACACTACCTCTAAATAGCTCTACGTTATAACCATCAAATGCCCTATGGTCTCCATCAAAATCTATACAGCGTACTTTATAATCTCGGGCGGTTAGTTCTCTAACTAAATTAGCTCCTACATGTCCCGAACCACCTGTAATAAGAGCAATGCTCATTTCATTCCTTTTTTATAACTTCTCTTATTTTAGATTCAGTTACCATTGAGTGGCTATGGAAAGAAAAATATATCTACTTTGGTTTGGACAAACAATTTCTTGGACAGGTTCATCCATGTCTTTCTTTGCCATAGGGGTTTGGATCTATGAAACAACAGGAAAAGCCAGCGCACTTTCTACGATCTTATTCATTGTTGCAATAGTTGGTGTCGTCACAGGTCCTTTTGGAGGAGTGCTTGCGGATCGGTTTCAAAGAAAAAAACTCATTATTATTTTTGATTTAACGATTGCAGTACTGATGTGCATTATTGGATATCTTGCATTAAATGATATTTTGACGTTAACTCTTTTAATTCCCTTTGCCTTAGCTTTTGGAATATTTGAAATAGCTCACTGGACAACATGGAGTGCATTTTTAGGCGACGTTGTAAAAAAGAATGAAGTAACAAAAATCTCAGCTTTGTTCGAAAGTGCAGAAGCAATTTCTGTTCTAATAGGGCCAATAGGTGGAGCTTTTATCTACTCATTCTTTGGTTTACCAGGAGTAATACTTGTTGATGTAACAACTTGTCTCTTTGGAATAGCAACTATAACTTTCTTCAAAAGTAAAGAAGTGGAAGTTAAAGGTAAGTTAAGTTTTAGAAATATTTATCTTGACTTAGTTGAAGCATACAACTGGCTAAAAAAACAAAAAGGATTACTTGCTTTAGTGTCCATCCTTTCATTAGGTAACTTTTTGTGGGGCTTTACTTCAGTACTACTTCCTCCAATGATATTAAGCTTCACTGATGCAAGAGGGCTTGGCATTGTTGAGTCGAGTGTTGGCTTAGCCTTCCTCTTCGGTTCAATGATTTCACTACGATTAGCTGATAAGCTGCAAGGAAATTTGAAAGTTGCTATATATATGGGACTTTTGGGTGGGTTAAGTCTGATTCTAGGCTCAATCAGGCCCAGTATATTTCTTTTATGTGTACACGGTATTATTGCTGGAGTCAGTGGAACGGTTCAATATACAGTCTCTTCTGGAGCATGGCTAGCCATTACTAGTGAAGATATAAGAGGTAGAGCTTTGGCGCTTAGAGGTACTATTGCTCAAATGCTACGACCACTCGGGGTTGTTATTGCAGGACCTCTAGGAGATTATTTAGAGTTTACTTTTTACCCAGCAAATGCAGATATCTTGTCTCCACTGGTAGGAACCGGACCAGGAAGAGGTTATGCTTTATTATTTTTTATAGTAGGAGTTTTATATGTACTTCTATGGATTGTAAATTTTAATAACAAAAATCTAAAAAAACTTTCTGGGCAGGTTATAGAAATAACAAAAGATAGTTAGGTAAAACTTACCATTAATACATACAAAATAGCAAACTTACATCAAAGTCATTATCTTTATTTAATTAGAATAAAGAATGTGCTTGTTATATTTTTTACCATAGTTTTTTCATTAATTTTTCTTTGGAGCTTTCCAAATCTCACAATCTTTGTAGCTATCATTGGGCTAGCCGGAGGTATTGTCTGGCTCTTAAGAAACGATAGGTACTACAAATGAAAAAATTATTAATTTTATTACTTCTGATCTCTTTTTGCGGTGGAACAACAGATACAGGTTCAGTAACAACAGAAGATCCTTCTGTAGAAAATAGTGAAGTAACTTCTGAGTCTCAAAAAGAAAACGAGAAAGAAGTAGTAGAGTCAAAAGAATCTTCAGACGAAGACACAGCTATAGCTGATGAAGAAACCTCTACTCAATCACCAGTAAGTAAAGAAATTGCTTGGGGAGTGACAACAAATCAACCTGTGGTGTATGCTGCCGCAGACGTAACACAAGAACACATAGATATAACAGTCGAGTGGGTTAATAAGGCAATTGAATTGTGGGGAAACTATGGACCACTTGAATTATGGATAATTGGATCTAGTCATGAAGCAGCTATAGGTTTAGATGAAAAATGGTGTGAAGTTCGTGCTGAGAAAGACTCTAGTTGGAATACTCAATGGGATTGCGCAAATGGAGATCCTTATGGATCTGGAGACGGATGGTCACCTTTTTATAACTGTGTTACTGATGGTTGTTCTAATGTTAGTGTCTACATTGAAGAAGATTTAGATTACTATTTTACCGCCCTACTTATGTCTGCAAGATATCCTGGACCCGAAGAAGAAGACTATAAAAAAGTAGTTCTGCATGAATACTTTCATGTCTATCAACATAGCGTTTTATCAGTACCTGCTATTGAAACTGGTGATTGGAGGAAAAGTAATAGAGAAATTTATTTCAGCAACAGCGAAGTACAAGTTCCATTTTTAATGGAGGGTGGCGCAGAGTACATGGCTTTATATTGGTACGCTAAGCAACCTGGTATTAATGAAAATTTTTTAAAACAAGCAATGGAAAGAAATGCTCTAGGAATTCAAGATTATTTAAATGATGGAAGAAGCTTAAGGGTATTGGGATTTAATGAACGATTCGATGTTTACGCAGTCAATACATGGTTTGTTGCTTATTTAATTCATAACTCTAGCGAAGAAACATTCAGAGTAAATTTCTGGAGTCAATTAGAAACACTTGGTTTTGAAGAAGCTTTCAGATCTAATTTTGGTAAATCAGCAGACGAAATGATTGATGAATTTGATGTTTGGGTTAGTCAGCCTGTCGAAGTTTTATTGGAGATAATTCCCTAACGGAATTTATCAAGCCAGCCTTTTTTCCAAGCAAAAAAAACAACTGCACTCAGAAGTATTCCAGAAAAGAATGGTGGAATCCTTGATAAAAGAGTCACAAAAGCAAAAATTAGTAATAAATAATCAACATATCTCCAAAATTTATTCGACAGACTTGGAATAAGATTAAAGTATCTAAAAATAATTAGAACTAATCCAGAGGCTAACAAATAATACATTCCTTTAAGTATAGAATTGAAGGAGTTAAAAAATTATGAAAAAACTAGCAATTGTTACAGGTGCAAACAAAGGTTTAGGGCTTTCTGTTGCTCAGCAATTAGTTCACGATAACTACAAGGTTATTCTTGCTTGTAGGGATACAACAAAAGGACAACAGGCTGAAAAGTTTTTAGGAGAAGAAACAACATTTATAGAGTTAGATCTCTCAGATCCTAAAAGTATAGATAATTTTTCTAATGAAATTTCTCATTCTTATAGTGGAGTAGATGTTTTGTACAATAATGCTGGATTAATTTATCAAGATTTTAATCTTACAGAAGAGGGATTTGAGTCAATGATCGCAGTGAATTATTTTGGAGCATATAGGCTCACACTAAGACTTCTTAATAATCTTCGTGAAAATAAAGGACGAATGGTTCAAGTCTCAAGTCTTTCTATGTATCTGGCAAGAAAACTACATTTAAAAAACCTACACAGCAAAGAAAGCTTTACACCTAGTTCGCGATACAATTTAACAAATTTATATAGGTCAATGTTTGCATATGAACTTGAGAAAAGAATTGATAGTGAAGTGTCTGTTGCAATCGCACATCCCGGTATTACAAAATCAAGACAATCAAGGCCGTATGAAGTCACAAGTATAAGAAAATCAGCGTTCACATATATATCTACAAATATTGCAACAGGTACAGAACCAGTTCTTAAAGCAATTCAAGCAAAAGATATCTCGGCTCAAAAAACTTTTGCTCCCAAGTATTTTGGAATTTATGGAAAACCAGGAACAATGAGACTTAATAGACTTGTTTACAATGACGAATTAAGAAAACAATTATGGGACTACACAGCAGAAGAGCTTAATCTAGATCTCTAACCTTTTTAATCTAATTTAAACTTGAGATGTAACTCCAAACAGAGTACTTGTCTAAATTGATAGAACGTTCATTATGTTTATCTAATGCAGCAACAATCTGTGCTCTGTGCTCACCAGCGTGGAAAATTAGTTGTGAAAGCACTATAGAAACCTTGCTTGATTGCTCACCCTTCGAAGTTGCATATGTAAATTCCTCATCTTCTCTATCAAGATTCTTCATTAAGCTTTGATCAATTCGGTTTAGTTCTGAGAGAAGTTCATTAATCATTTCGGGACCATCAGTATTTTTAAGTTCAAAACGTGAAAAAGGTTCTCCATTTAAACGCTGACCATAGAGATGTGAAGCACCTGCAATATGAATCATGATTGTTTTAACAGTCCACTCTGGATCAATAACATAATAATCTAATACACCATCATCTAGTTTCTGAACCTCCTTATATATTTCCTGATTTGCCCAGGCCATGTGTTTCAGTAATAAATCAATACTTATCATTGCTTCTCCAGTTCTGATATTCGTCTTTCTAGTTCGTTAATTATATTCTTTAAATCCCCTATATCGTCTTGATTCTCTGCTGAGCGAACATATCTTTCATTTTGCCATTTCATTCCCCATTTGGTTACCCCTAAAGAGAAGACAGTGATAGGAATCATTACGAAAAGTGCACCATACTCGCCACTAAAAATAATTGCCCCATTGATAACACCAAAAACTGCATACATGACATACATAACAACTTTTTCTATTGTTGAGACGAATCGTTTTTCTTTACTTGCTTGTGAATCCATATGGTTAGGGTACTAATTTGAATAGAATATATTTATGAAAATAATAGTAATTTGTACCGGAAATACTTGTAGATCACAAATTGCAGAAGGTTTACTTAAAAGCAAGTATCCAGAAGCTGAAATTTACTCGGCAGGAACACATCCCGAAATACAAGTAAATCCTTATGCAGTTCAAGCAATGGCTGAAGTTGGTTACGACATCAGTAAACAGTATCCAAAATTAGTTAACGACTTCATCGATGAGGAATTTGATTACGTGCTTACTGTCTGCAACTCAGCGCAAGAAACGTGCCCAGTTTTTCCAAATGCTATAAATAGAGTACACAATTCTTTTGTCGACCCCAGTAGGTCTTCTTACGAGTCTGATGAGCATGCTTTAGAAGTTTACAAGAATACAGTAGAAGAAATATCAAACTGGATAGACAATCTTAGCTTATGAGACCTAATCTTATAGAAAAGGGGAGTCATGAAAAAATTTTTTAAATGGGTGATTGTTACGCTCATAGGCTTACAGGCAATTGTAATAATTGCAGGGATAGTAATTTTTAGAATGCCTCTTCCTGACCATGAGATTGATGTTACAGGTCTGCCTTTAACTGATTTTGTCGAAGTAATTAGAGATGAACGAGGGATACCGCATATATATGGAACAAATGTAGACGACATACTCTTCGCTCAAGGATATGTGCACGCTCAAGATAGATTTTGGCAACTTGAATTTTGGAGCCATCTAAGTACAGGTCGTCTTGCATCTTTAATTGGAGAACCTGGTGTTGGTGCAGACTTATTATTTAGGACATTTGGTTTTCATAAAGTTGCTCTTGAAGAATACGAAAACCTAGAGCCTGAATTCAAGAATGACTTAATAAACTATACAGCTGGAGTTAATGCTTATATTGAATCACGACCGCAAAACAGATTAAGTCTTGAACATTTTGTACTTCAGTTTTTAAACCCAGACTACGTGGTAGATACCTACGAACCTCATTATCCATTAGCCTGGGCAAAAATGATGGCGTATGATTTGAACGGCAATTATAGATCAGAGATTTCAAATTCAAAAACATACAATACGTTAACTCCAGAGATAGCAGATTTACTTGTTCCACCATTCCCAGATGAACACCCATATATAGTTGAAGAGTGGGAAGGGAAAGGCTCTTTTGCCTCTATGGGTAAACCAAAAAATTTCCAACAGATGACTCAGTCCTTTTTTATTAAATATGTAACAAAAGATATGCAGACAAACCAGTCATTAGGGTCTAATTCATGGGTAGTAGACGGTACGCATACAGATACAGGAATGCCACTCTTGGCCAACGATCCACATTTATCAGTACAGCTGCCTGCAATCTGGTATGAAAATGGATTACACTGCTTTCCTAAAAACCGTGATTGTGAATTAGATTCAGTCGGCTTTTCATTTGCTGGTTCACCTTATGTAATCATTGGTTATAACAGTGATATTGCATGGGGCTTCACAAATATGGGTCCAGACGTACAAGACTTATTTATTGAAAAGATTAATCCCGGAAATGAAAATCAATACCAAGTTGATGATGTCTGGATGGACATAGAGAGAACAACTGAAATAATCGAGGTTGCAGGTTCGGAACCAATAGTGATTGAAGTAAGAGAAACACACCACGGCCCAATTGTTTCAGATAGAAGTTTCCCAATAAATCTAATTTCCGAAGACGGAGAAAGTACTTTTAGAGAAGAAGCAAGGATTAGCTTGCCTGATGATTTTGCGGTCTCGCTTTCATGGTCAGCCTTAACTCCAGGAAAAACTTTCATAGGAATTAGAGATTTCAATTATGCATCAAACTGGGAAGAATTTAGAGAGGCAACTAAGAAGTTTCACGTTCCTGCTCAAAACTTATTGTATGCAGATAGAGATGGCAATATTGCTTATCAATCACCTGGAAAGTTACCAATTCGAAGAGAGGGTTTATTCGGAGATTTACCAATCGAAGGTTGGATAAGTGAAAATGATTGGCAGGGATTTGTTGCTTTTGAAGACTTACCGTTTACATTAAATCCATCTTCTGGATATATCATTACTGCAAATCAGTCAGTTCATCCAGATCAACCATGGCCAAATTACTACTCAAGAGGCTACAGAGCTGAAGCTATAGAAAGAGTAATTAATCAGTATATGGCAGATAAGATTTCAATAGATGATATGCAGACCATGCAAATTAATAACTTTGATTACTCAGCTGCTTATGTTCTACCCTATGTTTTCAATAATGTGTATATTGATTCACAAGTTCTGACCGAACTTAAAGAGTGGGCTATAAGCGAAGAAAAGTTCGAAATGAACAAAGAGTCTACAGGAGCAGCTGCTTGGGCGATATTTTACAAAACTTTAGCTGAACAAACTTTTGAGGAATTAGTGGTCTTCGACAATGCTGGTAATGAGATATCACTTCAACCGGGTAACTCTGATTCAACATCTGAAATATTTAAAACTCTGCTTAAAAATCCGAATCATATTATGTGGGATGATGTGAACACATCAGGTAAGGAGAACTTAACTGATATTTTGGAAAGAACATTAAATATTTCTGATAAGGCAATAGTTGAGATTTTTGATTCTTCAGATAGCGAAGATTGGGAGTGGGGAAAAATACATACTATTACTTATCCAACAAACTTGTTAGGAGAAGCAGGAATCCCAATACTCACAGGTCTAGTAAATATTGGCCCTGTTGAAACAAGCGGATCTAACTTTGCCATAAACTCAACAGACTGGGGTTTTGGAGATGATTTTACAATAGGAAGTTATCCTTCCATGAGAATGGTTGTTGATCTGAGTAATTTAGATAATTCAAGAACTGTACTTCCATCAGGACAATCTGGTCACGTCATGTCTAAGTACTATGATGACCAAGTTGATAACTGGATAGAAAATGATATGTATCAAAACTATTTTTCACGAGAAGTAGTTGAATTAAACCAAAAAGACTTAATGTACCTTAGGCCTTAATAAATTTTTCAGTTCTAAAAAAATTAAAGAAACTCAAGGTTGCAACTGCACAAAGTAAATGCCAAACCATATGTGCTTGAAGCCACGAGTCTGGTTCACACCATGGATGTTCTGGGACACCGGTTTCCCAAATTATCAAGGCTCCAAAAAAGGATGCTACTCCAATGAAAAACCAAGGGGTATATTTTCTCTGAGTTCCTCCTTGAAGGTTAGGAATAAATGCTGGCATGAAATAAAAAAGTATTTCCCAATTTTCCTGAAAGTTTTGTAAAGATTCGATCACTGGACTACCAAAAAGTTCTTGGGTTAATAAAACAGTTAAGCCAGAAAGAAGTCTTCCATATATATTAGGAAGTTTTACCAACACCTCAGTGGCAATCCACAATCCTATACTAAGTTCAAATAAATCTAGACCAATTCCTAGCCCGCTGTCAATAAACCAGTAGCTGTAAGCATAATAAGTGAGAAGAAAAAAGTATGGAATAAAGAATGTTCGTGAACGGGTAGATTTTTTAAGAGTATTTAGATTATAAATCCATAAAATCAGGACATAAGAAATCATCGACACATTATCTAGCCAAGCACCAAATCGGGTATGTGTCCCATGCATTGCCATTGAAGCTGGTCCTAAAAAAGTAGATGCAGATGCATATAGAAGTGCGATTTTAAAAGATCCAAATAATGGAGGATTTCCCTCTGTGGCATCTTTAGAGAGTCTAAAAAACATATATAAACCGACGACAACAAAGCCTAAATTCCCTAAGGTATTTGCTGGCTCTCTAAAAAACCCCCCACTTACACGTTCACACCATCTGGATATCTCACCAATTGCTTGTTCATTTGGTGCAGCTGCTCCCCATCCATTTGCTCCAAAAAGTATGAACAGTGCTGCAGTAATAACTACAGAGATAGAGGCAAAGTGGAAGTAACTGAGGGAAGCTTTATTTTTTTGATTCATTAAGTGCAGAGTTTATATCTTCTGTAAGATCTTCAATATTTTCTAATCCAACAGATATTCTAATTAAATCATCTGGAGCACTCGCTTCTGTACCTTGAGCGTTATCGTGGGTCATCAGAGACGGTAATTCAATTAAACTTTCTACACCACCAAGACTTACTGCTAGTTTGTATAATTCAAGTGAGTTCCAGAATTTTTCCATATCAATATTTTCATTTAAATAGAAACTCATCATTCCACCAAAATAATCCATTTGCTTGATTGCTATTTCATGATTTCTAAAGTTTGGAAGACCGGGATAACGTACTTCTTTTATATGTTCCGACGCTTCAAGGAACTCTGCTAACTTATGAGCATTTTCAGAATGAAGTTTTATTCTTGGACCCAATGTATAGAGTCCTCTTTGAACTAAGTATGAATCAAATGGTGACATAATTGCTCCACCCTGTCTTTGGTAAAACATTAGTTCTTCGTGCAGTTCTGCATTATTTGTTACTACTGCACCACCTAGAGTGTCACTGTGTCCACCAATATATTTAGTAGTTGAATGCATTACGATATCAACCCCATGTTCTAAAGGTCTAGTGATGAATGGAGTCGAGAACGTGCTATCAGCAACGAGTATTGAGCTACTATCATGAACAATCTCGGCCGTTTTTGCCAAATCATAAATATTTACTGATGGATTTGAGGGTGATTCAACCCAAACTAATTTAGTTTTGTCATTAATAAGACTTCCAAGTTTTTCATAGTCAGCAAAGTCACAGAATTTAACCTCTACTTGTCTTTGAGTCATTACTTTTGAAAAATAATTAGTGGTTCCTCCATAAACATCCTTAGTAATGACCACATTCTCTCCTGGTTTTACTAGCTCTGCAATCAAACTCACTGCTGACATACCGGATGCCATCGCTAAAGCATGCAGATTTTCGTAATCCTCTATACCTTCAAGAGATGCGAGAGTTCTTTCAAATATTTCCCTAGTTGGGTTATTTACTCTTCCATAAAAGTATTCTGAATCACCTGGTACATCATGTTCATAGGTTGTTGAGAGATGAAGTGGAGACATAATATCTCCTGTTACTGTTTTAAAACGTTTACTGGTGTGGAGTGCTTTGGTGTTCATTCCATATTTTTTAGATTTACCCATAAAGTGATTTTAAGGCTTATTTTTACGATTGGTATAAAAATACTATATTTTTCCTTGTAAGTTTGAAAAAATCTTTTAATTTAAATTACATGATAAAGAAAATATATATTGCAGGCCCATTGTTTAATGTTCATGAAAAAAAATATCTTGAGGAGATAGCAGAAGCATTAGAAGGTTCGGGATATGATTGTTTTCTTCCACATAGAGACCAGACAGGCATAGATCCTGAAGAGTTAAAAGATAATGATATGTCACAATCCACAAAAGATATTATTTTTCAGACTGACGTGAATGCTTTAACTGATTCAGATTTAATTGTCGCTTTAGTTACAGGACAAGATATAGATTCTGGAACAGCATCAGAGATTGGTTTTATGTATGCAAATAACAAACCAGTTATTGCAATTACAGCTGAAGAAAGAAGGTACCGTAATTTATTTACTGAAGGAATGTTTAGTAAAACAGTCCATAATGTTGATGAACTTTTACCTTTGATACAACAGTTCAATACTTAAAAAAGTTTATTAAGATTTTACGATAAGACTTTTATAACCTCTAATACCAAAAGAACCAGTGCGTTCTGGCTCAGTGGCTATCTGTAAATTTCTTTTTAAAAGATGTTCGAAAGATATCTCTAACTCCAACCTTGCAAGATGAGCACCTATACAAAAGTGAATACCTCCACCCCAGCTACTATGATCTTTATTCTCTCTTGCAAAATTTAATGTCGACGGATCTTCAAAAACTTCGGGATCTCTATTTGCTGAGCCAAGTAAAATTGCAACTTTAGAGCCTTTAGGAATCTTGTAGTTTTCAACTTCTGTATCTTCAAGAACATATCTTTGAAAAAACTGAAGAGGGCTATCCCACCTAATAAGTTCTTCAACAACGTCAGTCATCGTTGAAGCCTCTGAATGTACTTCATCGTAAGTTTTATTATTTGATAACAATCCGTAAAAGCCATTTCCAAGAGTATTTACAGTAGCTTCATGACCTGCATTTAGCAGGAGTATTATCGTGCAAATTATTTGATGGTCAGTCAGCTTGACATCGTTCTCAGTAACTTGAGATAATCGAGTCACCATGTCATCTTTTGGATCAACTCTTCTTTTATCCAGTAATTCCTGGGCATAAGCAAAGAAGTCTTTAGCGGCATTTTCAGCATTTTCAGCATCAATGTCACTGACTTTGAAGTCATACATTTTTACAATTTTATGAGACCAATCTAAAAACTTTGCATGGTCAGATTCTGGAACTCCAATAAGTTCACTGATAATGCTTACAGAATATGGCTGCGCATAATCTTTAAGCAAATCAAAACTTGATCCATCTACACCTTTCAATAATTCTGCTGATTTTTTTTCCATAAAAGGAACTAGTTTTTGAACTGCTCTAGGTAAAAATGCTTTGGCAACCAAACCTCGAAGCTCTTTATGAAGTTCTCCTTCAAGATTTAAAAGTGAGAATTCCTCTGATTTCCAGAAGTAGTCATAATCTTCATATTTTTCTGATCTTTTATATCCCACATAAGTTAATGGAACATTTGTAGACGCAACATCACTTTCAAAATTTTCTATATGACTATGTGTTGTTCCAAAAGTCTTACTTGTTTGTACATTTCTCACATCTTTGTATCTTGTTATAAACAAAAGATTATTCACTTCGTCCCAAAAAATAGGAGTACTATTTCTAAACTCTTCAAACGTTGAATAGGGATTTTTTATAAAATCAGGATTTTCAGTTGGTAAATGGAGTTCAGGAATATTCATGTCTTAATATTAAATACTCTAAATGATGCAAGTTTCAAAAAATTAAAAAATTTTTGAAAACAAAAGCATGATTATAAACAAGATGATATTATCAAAAACAAGCAGAATTCAATTGTTGTTACAACATAAATCCTGCTTACGATGTTTATTGGGTAACCACCGTAAAAAAACCTGAGTAATTAATAAAAAGAGGTGTGTATGTCCATAATCAAAATTGAAAACCTTTCCGTTCAATATCTAGAGCAAGAAGATAAAGCGTTAGATGAAATCTCTCTTGAAGTAGAAGAAGGAGAATTTGTAGCAATTCTAGGCGCTCATGGAGCAGGAAAAACGACACTTTGTTTATCTATTAATGGAATAGTTCCAAATATGATAAATGCGGATATGTTTGGAATAATTGAAGTAGCTGGAGAAGTACCTCCTAAAATCCCAGTAAGGGAACTTGCAAGAAAAGTTGGGAGTGTTTTCGATAATCCAGAATTTCAAATGAGTCAACTCACCGTTTTTGAGGAAGTTGCATTAGGATTACAAAATTTAGGTGTTGATAAAGAGACAATAATTGAAAATATAACAACATCTTTAGAATTAGTAGGACTATCTGGATTCGAAGAGAGATCACCTTTTGAAATTTCAGGGGGACAACAGCAAAGACTTGCAATGGCTTCAGCTCTATCAATGAAACCTCAAATTTTAGTGCTTGATGAACCTACCTCTAACCTTGACCCCATAGGAAAAGAGGAAGTTTTTACAGTTACTAGAAAAATAAACCAGGAAGAGGGATTGACTGTCATAATTGCAGAACATGAAGTAGAGGTAATTGCTGAGTATGCAGATAAGGTTATTCTTTTAGAACAAGGAAAAATAACCCAAGTGGGAACACCTGAAGAACTCTTTCCAAAAATTGTTGAGATGCAAAGCAATGTAGGAGTAAGAATCCCGCAGATTACTGATTTCGCATCAAGAGTTCCTAATAAATTTCAAGGAAGTATTCCAGTTACCGTTGAACAAGCAATAGAAAGTTATATTCAATGAGTGGTACAGAAATCAAATGCACAAAAGTAGGACACACTTATCCAAACGGAGTTCAAGCAATTAAGGATGTTGACGTAACAATCAACCAGGGTGAAATGGTTTCAGTAGTTGGTCAAAATGGTTCTGGTAAAACTACGCTCGTCAAGCATTTCAACGGTTTACTTAAGCCAACGGATGGAGACATCACGGTAGGAGATCTCAACACTAGGGAGAATCCAGTTGGTTTACTTGCTGAAAGGGTGGGATATGTATTCCAGAATCCTAATCACCAAATATTTGCAGCTTCAGTACATGAAGAGCTTTCTTTTGGTTTAAAAAATATTGGATTAGGAGAATCTGAAATTGAAATAAAAGTTAAAGATATAGCTGAAGAGTTTTTACTTACAGAATATTTAGAACTAAACCCCTATCGTCTAGGTTTCTCATTAAGAAAAACCGTGGGAATGGCATCAATAATTGCGATGGAGCCTGACGTAGTAATTCTTGATGAGCCTACTACAGGGCAAGATTATTCAGGAGTAAAAACAATTAAGGAATCGATGGCCAAATTAAAAAGCGAAGGAAAGACAGTAATCGTCGTTTCCCATGACATGCCATTAGTTGCTGAAGAAACAGATAGAGTCCTAGTAATGTGTAATACTGAACTGATATTTGATGGGCCTCCTGCTGATTTGTTTATCAATAAACCTATATTAGAAAAAACAAACTTGAAACCACCACAGATAACTGCCTTTGCAGAAGCAAAAAATTATGGGAATAATGAAAAGGCAATACTTTCTGTAGATGATGCTCTTAAATATACTTAAAAAAATAAAACAGAAAAAGCAAGTAAAATCTGAAAAAATTATGTGACGCTCTACAGGGATGCTTATTACTTTGTAGAATCGGATTGTATGTAAATTAAATTAAGACTTGCTCCTTCGAGTCAGTAATAAATTAATGAACATAACGATGTTTATTAGGTAAACCACCGTAAAAAAACCTGACGGTGTTGTGATGGCCCACCGTTAAAAAATCATTACGATGTTTATTAGGTAAACCACCGTAAAAAAACCTGACGGTGTTTTCATGTCCCACCGTTAAAAAAACCTGACGGTGTTTTGAGAAGATCCACCGTAAAAAAAATTAATTTATATTAAATAATATAGATATAGAAGGGGGGATTTGTGAAAGACCAAGATACTTCACAAAGACTAAGCAGCGCTACAGGCGGCGGTGTTCCTTTAACATACGTGATTGCGTTAGTACCGGTTGCTTCCGTTTTGAACGTAATTGGAGGAACCGTAGCTGGTGCGCTTAAATTACCTATATTCCTTGATATGATCGGAACAGCAGTCGTTGCTATGACGATCGGTCCTTGGTGGGGAGCACTTGTTGGTGTTATAACCAACGTAACAAGTGGATTCATCACTGGACCAGTATCAATACCATTTGCAGCATGTAATGTTGTTGGTGCATTGATCTGGGGATATGGAACTAAATGGGGTTGGGCAAATGACAAGCTAAAATTCTTTGGATTGTCAGTAGCTTCAGCCGTAGGCGTTTCGTTAATGGCAGCACCAATAGTAATATTTGTGTTCGGAGGTGCAACAGGTCACGCATCTGATGTTCTTACTGCAGGTTTACTTGCAGCAGGAGGAGATATGTGGACTTCAGTATTCTCAAGTAACATAATTGTTTCTTCAGCTGATAAAATTCTTTCGTCATTCTTGGCGTTAGCAATAATTGGAGCACTACCTACTAATTTGCAGGTAACTGGACCAATTATGAAAGCTGAAAATATGGGTAAAGCTGTCTTAATTACAGCAGGTACAGTTGTAGGAGTTATTCTTACAGTCGTATCTATGAACCTATAGGAGGTGGATAGTATGAGAGAAGTAACATCTAAAGATGGTCTTGGTGCTGGTATTGTCGGCCTTGGTGTGATGTATATGGTTTATCCATATGCAGCATCAGAGTTAGCTGGAGATGCATCATTTGGAACGCTAGCAGGAATGTGCTTAGTAGCTGGTTTCCTCACAGTATTGTGTGGAATAGCTGTTATTCGATTCAAAGACTAAAAGACTAAAAGACTAAACGAAGGTATTTAATTATGTTCAGCAAAAAAGTTGAGCAGGTTAAACACTTACCCTTAAAGATCGGAGAGGTTGCCCGGTATGTAATAGTACCGGGCGATCCAAATAGGGTCGAAATAATAGCTTCAATGTTTGATGACTATACATTACAAGGAAGCAACAGGGAGTTTAACGCTGCTAAAGGAACCTACAAAGGAACAGATGTTTCAGTAGTTTCTACTGGGATAGGTTGTCCATCAACAGCAATTGCAGTTGAAGAGTTAGCTTATATTGGTGCAGAAGTTTTCATTAGAATTGGCACCTCAGGAGCAGTAGAAAATTCAGTAAAAAAAGGCGATATTTTTATTGCTACGGGAGCAGTTAGAGATGATGGAACATCTAAACAATATATACCAATAGAGTTTCCCGCAGTAGCTGATTTTGAAGTTGTAACAAATTTGATTAAAGCGTCAAAACAATTAAATATTGAATCCAAGGTTGGAATATGCCAGTCAAAGGATTCATTTTTTGGAGAAGTTGAGCCAGAAAGAATGCCTGTAGCACCATATCTTGATTACAAATGGGAGGCTTGGCAAAAAGGAGGAGTTGGAGCATCTGAAATGGAGGCAGCTACATTATTTACGTTAGCTCAAATAAAGAAATTAAAAGCTAGCGCCGTCCTAGCGGTAGAGGTTTCAGATGAAGAAACTGTTAAAAAAATGACAAAAATGGTTTTAGAATGTATACATATTATGGAAATGGAGAGATTAAATGAAAAATGATGGTGTAGCTGATGCAATCGGTGGATTATTAGATACATATAATGATGAAAAAGAAGCAATGCAATATCATGTCCAACTCAAGAATGGAGATGTATCAGATTTTGTAATTCTACCGGGTGACCCTGGAAGAGTTGAATTTATCGCTGAACATTTCGACTCAGCAACATTAGTTGCAGACAACAGAGAGTACAAAACCATGACAGGTAAATATAAAGGTAGATCTGTCTCTGTAACTTCCACGGGTATCGGTTGTCCATCAACAGCAATTGCAGTTGAGGAGCTTGCAAATGTAGGTGCAAAAACTTTTGTAAGAATGGGAACATCTGGCGCCATGCAAGACTTTACAAGAGTTGGAGATAAAATTGTTGCTACAGGGGCCGTTAGATATGAGGGTACTTCAGTACAGTATATGCCAATAGAGTTTCCTGCTGTAGCGTCTCATGATATGGTTGCTGCATTAGTCAAGGCATCTGCCGATGCTAAATTAAATTACCATACTGGAATAGTCCAATCAAAAGATTCATTTTACGGACAACACAATCCAGAGGGTATGCCTATAGCTGCAGAGTTAAAACAAAAGTGGGAAGCCTGGGTAAAAGGAGGAGTGCTTTGTTCGGAAATGGAAGCAGCCACTTTATTTGTAGTTGGTTCCTACAGAAGACTTCGTACGGGAGCGGTTTTATTAGTTGCTGGAGATCAAGCAAGAGGAGAGTCTCTTACAAAAGAGGAATATAAGCAAAATATGACAGAGTCAATAAACATGATTTTAGAATCAAGTCTAGATATAGAGGAGGAAAAGTAGTAATGGCTAGAGTACCTGTAGGAGCATACGTACCAGGAAATTCATTTTTCCATAAAGCTCATCCATTTGTTAAGTTTTATTGGGTACTTGCATTTGTGTTTTTTTGTTTTTTTAACAAGAATCCATACATAAACTATGCGCTCACTGCAATAGGTTTAATGTTTGTAGTTCTTGCAAAAACTTTTCCTAGCTACTTAAGAACAATGGTAATTTTTGGCCCGGCTGCCTTTGCTATGATTTTCTTACAGTCGATAGTCCCTCCTGCAGTTTTTGACAATCCTCAATACTTAGCAGACCTTGGACCATTTTCTCTCTATACAGAGTCAATAATCTATGGCATGCTATTTAGTAGCAGGATATTATGTATTTGTACTTGGTCAATATTGATGTTGATGACACTGCACCCAGGAGAACTATCTTCCGCTCTTCAGAGAGCAAAAGTACCATATACAGTCAACTTTATGATTACTACGACTTTGCAATTAATTCCTATTCTTCAAAGAGAGTTTGGAATAATTTTATCTGCTCAAAAGTCTAGGGCTATGCAGGCTCAAGGATTCAAAGCATTGCTGCCAAGTATCATCCCAGTATTTGCAGGGGCGATTGATAGAGTCCAACAGCTATCTATGAGTCTAGAAACAAGAGCATTTGGATCTGAAAACGAAAGAACTCTTCTTAGATATAAAAAATTTACTAGTAAAGAAATTGTTCTTTCAATAGGAGCTTTAGTCCCAGTTGTTTTAAGCGTATATGGACGACTAAATTTAAATTCATTTGTACCAGAAAATGGATTTTCATTGAGTCCCGAAGTGGGTGTTTTTTTAGTAGGGTTTTGTGGTTTTGCATTTCTTTCAATAATTTTTGGAGCAGGAATAGCTATTAGACTTTTTGGCAAAAAGTAACAAAATCAATTGGCCAATACTCAAGATTTCATAAAAAAAAATTATGTATTTAATTATTGCATGTTTATTTTTGATGCCATTGGTTTCGGATCAGCCTTCGCACTATTAATTCCTGGAAGCTATCTACCTGATGTTGCTTTAACAATCTCTGACGAGTGGTATACACCTGCTCTGATTGTAATTATCTTTTACGCAGTGGGTATTTTTTCACAGTTTTTAACATCTGCACGAAGAAATAAAGAACAAGACTCTAAGAGAGGAGTTATCTTTTGGGGAATTTGTGAAAGAGTTGGAATAGTTCTCTTAGCTTTGACCTTAAGCAGTTATTCAAAAACTGACATGGGATTTATTTATTTTGTGGTAGCTTATGTAATTTTTGTATTTAGTGCAGGTGCAATTCTTCCATCATACTTTGATCTTGTATCTCGGGTACTTTATAAATTTCGATCAGTATTTTTTGCATTAAACCTAACTTTTGGATCTGCTGCTGGTTACTTAGTCTCAAGATATGTTGATAGACAAATTGCAGAAAGTGGTTTAATTGACGGTTATGTATCAGGATTAATTTTAGTGATAGCGATAACAGGTATTTCGCTGATTCCTCTTATCTTAATCCGGGAACCACAAACAGGTTCTAAGGGAAAGGTAAAACTCTCTGTTAGTGCTCTACTTTCTCAGTTCAAAATTTGGAAACAGATATATAGAAACAATGTAGGTCTTAATGCAGTTTCTTTATCAAATTTTTTTAGTGCTATACCGGAAGCTATTACTCCATTTTTTAGTATCTGGCTAATAAGTTTTTATGACATACCCACAAACAGATTAGGCATGTGGGTGACACTCTTGTTGTTAAGCCAAAGTCTTGGAAGTTTTTTTGTTCCAATTATAGGAATTAGAACAGGTTTCAAGTACACATATATCCTTGGACTGAGCATGCATTTCATAGCAAGTGCAATCTTAATAACTTCGGGTTCGACTTACGAGAATTTGATATTTTTATTTGCCGGCTTAGGTCTTGGAATATTCAACACCTCACAAAGCAATTTAGCAGTTGAATTAGGAGATGTTGGTGATGCGGGAAACACCAATGCCATGCTCACAGCTTTTAGAGTACCAATATTTATCATCGTTCCATTGCTAGCTGGATTTTTTAACTCATACAGTTCGGTCTCTGTAATCTTATTATTTTCAATGAGTTCAGCAGCTATAGGAATAGGTATAGTTGTAATTAAATTAGTAGACCCTGTTTTACCGAAAGTTAGGTTTTGGTTAAAGGATTCTTAATTTCTTCCTTTGTAAAGAAAAAATAGTCCACCAGCTAAAACAACCAAAGATGTATATAGATACACTTTAAATACTGCACAAATTGCTGAAATTAATAAAAGTGAAAATCCAACCCGTAAGTCACTATTGTAATTTGGAAAATAGTGAAAAATTCTATTCAGTATATGGTTCTTATTTTTAGATCTTCTGTCATCAATTAAAAATAAAATAAAAACACCTACGAGGGCAAGGAGTATAATTAACTGCTCTCGCAAAGGTACTACAACCATGGAGTTTAAGCCCTATATGAAGACTGTGTACCAGCCCTAGTAACAGAATCACTCGCTTTTTGAATCCCTAGGGATATTGAATCTTCTGGAGATATCCCTGAAGCTATTCCGTACGCAAAGGCACCTACAAAAGCATCACCGGCACCTGTTGTATCAACAGCAGATACCTTTGGTGCTGATATTTTTACTACTGAATTTTCTGATACTAATGCTGCACCATTTTCTCCAAGGGTAACAATTAAATTAGAGGAGATGGTATTCGCATAAGATATTAAGTTTTTATCATCATAGGCATCTGTGCCAGTAATCGTTGAAAACTCCACTTCATTTGGAACAAACCAATCTGTTAACTCCAGCAATTCATTTGTAGGTATTTTTGCTGGTGCCGGATTAAGTATTGTTTTTATCCCACTATTTTTAGCTACAGAGAAAACTTTTTCGGTGACATGCATAGGTATTTCAAATTGTCCAATTAATACATTTAAATTCTCTATTTCCAATAGTGAAGATGCAGCCTTTTCAGCATCAATTTTGTCGTTTGCACCGGACACAACAATTATTCTGTTTTGTCCTGACTTATCAACCCAAATCGGTGCCACACCACTTGAGCCGTCTACTTTTTGGACATGATCTACATTTACACCGCATTTGACATAATTATCAATTGTCATATCTGCGTAAACATCATTACCAAGACAAGTAATCATATATGTGTCAGCACCTAATAGGCCTGCCATTACAGCTTGATTAGCACCCTTACCACCAAAACCCATTTGATAAGAATCCCCAAAGACTGTTTCTCCATCGGAAGGGATAGTATCTACGTATGAAATCTGATCAATGTTGGAACTTCCAACTACACATATTTTTGGATTCATCCTTAGATTATATCTTCATGTCAGAATCATTTCTAGTATGATTTTAAATATGGATATCGACTGGGATTCAAAAGTATTAAGTTCACTTACTCCTGTGATAAACAATCTTCAGGAAATACAAATAAATAGTAGTGAAATCGAAAATGTTGCCGATTGGCTAGCATACGAAGAATTTACTTCCCCTCAAAATAATATAACTAAAAAAAATCCCGATGAAGTAATAAGAACGACACTTCTGATAAACACTCTCAATTTTGCTTTTACTGATTTTGAAAAGAGTATTAAATATGAGATTGAGCGTGAGGGTCATATGTATTCAGACAGTGAAGCTATGTTTACTCAAATAAATGAAGCCATCATATCTGGTATAAAACTCTATGACGGCGAAGTGCTTTCATCTTTAGATTTGGATAAGTTAAATAATATATTTTCTGGCAATATTGAAATGCCAATGATGAGTGAAAGGTTGAAAATACTTAATGAGGTTGGAGAAAAGTTATCTTCTGAATACAAAGGTGACTGGATTAATTTTATAAATCAGGGACCAAAAAAACTCTACAGTAACGGAGAGGGTTTAATAGAAAGGTTGATTACTGAATTTCCAAGATTTGATGACAAAACAACTATAGAAGATGGTAAAGAAGTCCATTTTTATAAGTTAGCTCAATTAGCTTTTTGGGGAATTCATGGAGAGCTCTCAGGAGCAGGCCATTTTGTGGTTGAAGATATGCACAAAATGAGCGCGTTCGCAGATTACATTGTTCCAGTTGCGTTAGAAGTAATGAAAATTATCACCTATTCAGAGAAATTAAACAATAAAATTATGGGTGGAGAGTTAATAGAAAGAGATTCTAGAGAAGAAGTTGAAATTAGAGCTGTGAGTCTATATACAACAGCAAAACTCACAGAGGAAATTAATAATAGAAGACCTTTAGATAAACAAATAATAATTCCACAACTTGACTACAGATTATGGAAACAATATCACGCTACGCACAGACCCCATCACTTAACTGTCACAACGATGTACTAATTTGAAAAAATTAATAATAGACGCGGACACAGGCTCAGATGATGCAGTAGCAATATTACTAGCACTACAAGATCCATCTGTTGAGATATTGGGAATATCAGTTGTTTCCGGAAACGTACCCTTAGAACAGGGAATTAAAAATACTATTTCAACAATTGATATGACTGAAAAAAAAGTGAAAGTATTTGCCGGCGCAGATAAACCGTTAACTAGAGAGTATGAAGAAATATATGATTTAGAAAAATTTATGAAACACGTTAAGTCGTTAACACCTACTTCTGCAAGTGGTCAATGCGTTCACGGAGTAGATGGAATGGGAGATATAGGAATCGAACCATCAACAAACAAATTCGACCAAAAAAATGCAGTAGATTTCATAATAGATACAGTCAATGAAAACCCTAATGAAATAACACTTGTAACGCTTGGACCTCTTACGAATATAGCTCTAGCTTTACAAAAAGATCCATCAATATCTGAAAAAATAGAACATTGCTATGTAATGGGAGGAACATCTGACGGAACGGGTAATGTGTCAGCTGCAGCTGAATACAACATCTGGGTAGATCCGGAAGCTGCAAAAAAATGTTTTGATTCAGGAATGGATATAACAATGGTTGGTTGGGATAATTCATATAAATATGCGATGCTCAAAGAAGAGGAGATTGAAGATTTAAGAAAGCTCAATAGTGAGTTAGCTAATTTTTCAGTGGATATTCAAAAAACACTCATTGATTTAACTTTTAAAACCTACGGCTTTCATGGGTTTGATTTACCCGACCCCATCACTATGGCTATCGCTTTAGATAATACAATTATTAAAGAATCGGAACAGTTACATGTAATTGTAGACACCAGAGACGGGATTACTAGAGGGCAAACAATTGTGGATTATTTCAATGTAGAAGAAAAAACTCAAAATATAAGAGTTGTTATAAAATCAGATAAAGATAAATTCATGAATCTATTGAGAAAATCTTTAAAGTAGCAGTTTCAATTACGTCTAAATCGAAAAGGGTACCAAACTGCGTACGTGCTTAAAGAATCTACTTATAAAACTCTTGTAAGCCTTAAAGGAGCAAAAAATTTAATAATTTTTGGGTACCTTGGTAGGGCACCTTATGCAATGCTCCAAGTTGGAATGGTTATATTTGGTAATTACAAGACGGGCTCTTATGCGGTTGGTGGAGCTATGGCTGCAGGATTTAGTATTTCTAATGCATTAATTCAACCGGTGAACGGTAGGTTAGTAGACAAAATTGGTCAAAGAAAAGTTGTTAGCTTTTTGCTTACTGGATTTGTTATAACCTCCCTCCTAGTAACCATTGGAGAATTTGAAAGAGATTTAGTATATGTTATCCTTTCGGTATTTCTCGGCATAACAGTTCCTAATATCGGTGCATATACTCGTAGAAATTGGAAAGTGATTACCGATGAAACAGATAACCAAAAAGTACAAGCTATAGAGTCCTCAATAGATGAGCTTAACTTTTTAGTAGGTCCATCCGTTTTCGCAACGGTTTCAAATTACTTAAATCCAATAATTGCACTCTATATAGCAATTGTAAGTTCAGTAGTTGGGACAATCGGTGTAGTGTTTTCAAATTCTATTGAAGTTGCAAATACTCGAAGTCCGAAAAGTGAGAAGACTTCTATATGGATTTCAAAAAACAAGATGCCTCTACTGACAACCTTAATATTTGTAGGTGCTTGTTTAAGTTCAATTTCAGTTTATGTTGTTGCAAAAGAAGATATAGAAAATATAAAAAACTTAACTGCCTTTTATTACCTAATTAACGGATCAACAGCACTTTTAAGTGCATTATTTTATGGATACTATTTCAATAACACTAAGAATTTAACAAAATACAATATTGTTTTCACCTACCTGGCATTATCAGTTTCAACATTTTTCTTTTTCAATACGCAAAGTTTAATTTTATTGGCTGGCCTGCTTTGTGGTCTAGGCATAGGTCCAATATTCTTACTTGCCAATAGTTACGTTTCAAATGTGACAAAAAGCAGCGTATTAACTGAAGCTTATTCTTGGCTGGCTAGTTCTGTGGGATTTGGAATAGCATTAGGATCAAGCCTTTTTGGGTACTTAATAGAGTCTTATTCACTAGACAGCGCAAAAAATCTCTTCTTAATATTTACGATTATCCCTCTTTTTCTTATACCATTCAATAAAGGATGGCATTTTGAAGATAAAGATAATTCATAAAGCACTAATATTTATAATATTTTTTAGCCTCTGTACTGCAAATGCAATTTCAAATATTGATGAGAAGATAGATAACTGTATTGAGTTAGCTGATGAAATTGAAAAGGTATTTGATGAAATTCAGATTGAAGCTTATCAAAGTGAAATTTATAGAACTTATTCTTATGTGGATGCCACTAAGCTTGATTATGTGTATGAAGCTTTAAGGATTAACAAAATAGGTCTCGATGGTCTAGAAGGTATCCTTGCTAATTATAAAATTAGTAATTCAGATTTAGGAAATCTAATTGATGGTTTCTACGGTAATTTTGAAGATTCAAAAAATGCTAATACAGCTTTAGAAGAACACCTAGTTTCAATTAACAATAACTGGACCATTCAAGAAGAGGTTCAATGGTGGGAAGAAAATCAAGAGTTCAGTATCAAATATTGGAGAACTTCTGATGAATACAGAGACCTTTTGTCTTCAAAATCTCAAAACACTTTAACACCAGATCCAGATTTTGTGGTTAGTGACAATTACCCGACAGGTGTTTTGAGAAAATATTGTGGAAGTTTGTAAACTGATTGAGATTTGTAGCTGATGACTGATACATTAAGAGGTTCTTTGTGGATGGTCGGTGGCGTATTTTGCCTGACGTCTATGGCTGTTGCTGGAAAAGAGATATCACTTCAAATAGATACTTTTGAAATTTTATTTTATCGAAGTGTAATTGGCGTATCTATTATTTTATTTTTCCTCATAAAGAAAGACCTACTTCATGAAATTAATTTAAAAGAAATAAGAACACACTTAAAAAGAAACATCGCCCATTTTACAGGTCAAAATCTTTGGCTTTACGCCCTCGCATCGATAACTCTTGCTGAAGTAACTTCACTAGAATTTACAATGCCTATATGGATAGTTTTGTTTTCATATTTGATGCTTAATGAGCAATTAGATAAATATAAAATATTGTGTGTTTTTATTGGATTTATTGGTGTACTAATCACTGTTAGACCTGATATTGAAAGTATTAATCTAGGTCTAATTGCTGCAGCAATTTCGGCAATTGCTTTTGCACTGACAAATATATACACAAGAAGACTTACAAGTACAGAATCAACCCTCACTATTCTATTTTTCTTAACAACTATCCAACTAATATTTGGCTTCATTACTTCACTTCTAGACGGGAAGTTAGATATGCCAACGAAAGAGAACATCATTTGGATTGTAGTAATTGGATTTGCTGGTTTAGGTGCGCACTATTGTATAACAACAGCTTTATCACTTGCACCACCAACAGTAGTTGCTCCAATTGATTTACTACGATTACCAATCGTTGTGTTAATAGGTGTATTCTTTTATTCAGAACAAGGGGATATTTTTATCTATGTTGGTGCAGCCCTCATCATTTTTGCAAATTTTATTAATCTAAAAAAAGCAAATAGTTCATAATCTAGATATCAAAACTACTTCTTAATTTAAAAGAATCTTTCAATTACTTTTGATATCCTTTAATAACATATGAAAAATAAATATTTTATCGATACAGATACGGCCTCCGATGATGCAGTGGCGCTATTGATGGCTCTTGAGTGGGATGATGTTGAAGTTTTAGGAATCAGCATTGTTTCAGGAAATATGTCAGTTGAGCAGGGAAGTATTAATGCAAGATACACCGTAGAGCTTTGCAAGAAAGATGTTCCTGTTTACATTGGCGCAGATAAACCGTTAGTAAAAAAAAGAGAACATGCTGATTGGTTTCATGGACCAGATGGAATGGGTAATATGAATTATCCTGCACCAAAACTTCAGGAATCAGATGAAGACTTTATCGAAGTGTTAAATAACCACATTAAAGAAAACCCAGATGAGATAACATTAGTTACACTCGGACCGTTAACAAACATAGCTAACTTTATAACAAAGTATCCTGAGTCCTTTTTAAAATTAAAAAATATTGTCATCATGGGGGGAGCTTCGAATACAGTCGGGAACGTAACTCCAGCAGCTGAGTACAACATATGGTGTGATCCTGAGGCAGCTGATAAAGTCTTCAAATCAAAACATCACGATATAGCAATGGTTGGTTGGGAGCTTTGCAGAGGAGAAGCCAATCTCACAGAAGAAGAAATGGATCTAGCCTACAGCTTCAAGACCAAAAAAGCTGATTTCACTATTGATTGCAATAAACATGCTCTTGATTCCAGTCAAAACTGGTTAGGCGATCCAGGTCTTGGATTACCAGATCCTGTAGCAATGGCTGTTGCATTAAATCCAGATGTAACAACAAAGGTTTCAAGACATAACGTACAAGTCGTAATAGATGGCCCCGCTAGAGGTATGACAATTGTTGATCAATTGCATGTTGGCGAAAGTGATCCACACATAGATGAGTACTGGAGTCATACTGAAAGAAATATAAACGTTATTTGGGAGATTGACAGTGACGAATGGAAAGAAACCCTTTATAAAACTATTCGAGACTAGTCGTTACCCCAAGTGTCTTCAATGTACCCTTTTCTACCACTAGCTTTTGCATACATTTCATATCTCATTGCTTGCTTTTTATAGAAATCTTGATGATATTCCTCAGCAATATAAAAAGTAGGCGCCATAGATATCGCAGTAACGATTGGTTTATCAAATTTACCAGAATCACCCAGTTCTTTTTTTGATGTCTCTGCTGACTGCATTTGATTTTCTCCAACTGTAAATATTTCAGTTCTGTATTGAGAGCCAACATCAGCAAACTGATAATTTAGTGCTGTTGGATCAATATTTCTCCAAAAAACTTCAAGCAGTTCCTCATAGGAAATGATATTAGGATCGAATAATATTTCTACAACTTCAGCATGTCCTGTTTCTCCAGTTACTACATCTTCATAGGTTGGATTTTCCATTGTGCCTCCCATGTATCCTGAGGTAGCACCAAGAACACCTTCCAATGCTTCAAATGGTGGTTCCATACACCAAAAACACCCACCGGCAAAGTATGCTTTTTGATTGCCAGTATCTTCTACTTGTTCGTTTTCAGTTGTCATTATTATCTCTTCCCCAGCACTTTCTACTGTTGCTGTACATGATATCAATGTTAATAAAAGTGTAATTTTTAAAAACTTCATATAAATTATGTTATTAGCTAATTTTTTGAATCATAAACCACAATAAATATTATTTTGAAGTTGCCAAATAAAACTTGTTTAATCATAAAAAATTAATAAAATTAGATTAATCCTTCGACTTTTACAGCGGAGAGAGGAAAAAATGAATAAAACAGTACCTAATATTGTAGGTTTAAAAAATAAAGAGATCATTTCAATGGTTACTGCCTATGACTATCCTTCAGCTAAAGCTGCATCAGAAGCGGGCATAGACATTATTTTAGTTGGAGACAGTCTTGCACAAGTTGTTTTAGGTCATGATGACACGCTTTCAGTAACAGTTGATGAGATGCTACATCATGTAAAAGCTGTAACAAATGCAAAACCCATTTCTTTAGTAGTAGCTGATATGCCGTACATGTCTTATCACATAGATATTCCAAATACCCTGAAGAATGCTGCAAGATTTATTCAAGTAGGAAAAGCTGATGCAGTTAAAGTTGAAGGGGGTTCTAAGAGGAAATCTACAATCGAATCCTTAATTAATGCAGAAATACCTGTAATGGGTCACCTTGGATTGACACCACAATCTATAAATATGATGGGTGGTTACAAAATACAAGGTAAAACCTTGGAACTAGCAAAAAAGTTGTTTGAGGACGCACTACTTTTACAAGAAATTGGATGTTTCTCAATTGTACTAGAAGGGGTACCTTCAATAGTTGCTGAGTCCATATCTGAGGCACTAAATATTCCTACAATCGGAATTGGAGCTGGTGAATCGACGGATGGGCAAGTTCTTGTTCTTCATGACATTTTGGGTATGAAATCAAAAGAGTACATAGATGCTAAATTTGTAAAAAGATATTCTGAGCAATATGACGACACAGTTGATGCATTAAAAACTTTTAAATCTGAGGTTCAAAATAAAGATTTTCCAACTGAAAATCATTCTTACGAAATGGGAGCAGACCTTACAGAATCATTAGAACAATGGAAAAAAGAAATTAAAAAAATTCTGTCATAAGCCATTTCTAGTATTAAATTATAAGTACCTGCTTCAAAAGAAGCCACGTACAAGTGTCCATAGGAGAAAAAATGACTAAATATGACTTGGTCTCAATCGTTAGACCCACAGCAGACGACAGTCTTGTTGAAGAAATACACAAAAATATTACTGAAATTATCACAAAAAATGGTGGTTCAATTTCAGAACAAAGCGTATGGCAAAAAAGAAAACTTGCCTACCAAATAGAAACTTTTAAAGAAGGTATCTATACCATTACAACCTTTGAAGCACCACCAACTGTACCAAGTGAACTTGATAGAGTGCTAAAAATATCTGATGATGTGATTAGACACAAAGTCTTAAAGATGGAAAGCTAGAGGTAGAAACATGGTAGATAATACAGTAACAATAGTTGGAACTATAACAATGGATCCTGAGCTAAGAACAACAAATTCAGGTATGTCCGTTCTTGATATCAACTTTGCAGGACCTAAAAAACGAAGATTTACTGATGGTGAATGGGTAAATGTTGATGATGACCCACAATACTTCAGTGGAGTAGTTTTTGGTCAACAAGCAGAAAATGTCAGTTCATCTTTATCAAAAGGTATGAGAGTAATAATTGTCGGAAAACTTAATTACTCAACCTGGGAAGATCAACAAGGTGGAAATCGATCAAAAGTATCAATTGTGATTGATGAAATCGGACCAGCTTTAAAATGGGCAACAGCAAGTGTAGATTCAGGCTCTTCAGGATCTTCAGATATGCCAAAAGCACGAGATAATTTTGAAGAGAACGAAGCACCATTTTAGGAGGTATGTAAATGGGACAAGCACAAGGTCAAAAAAGAGCTCCAAAGTTTAAAGCTTCTAAATACGAAGCTCCTAAACAGAGGAGAGTCACAAAAGAGCAGATTTCAAGAGCTACTTACAAAGACGTTAAGCTTTTAGAAAAATTTATATCAGACAGAGGAAAAATTAGATCAAGTTTAATTACAGGAATCACAAAACAAGAACAAGCAAAAGTAGCTCGTCTTGTCAAGGTTGCTAGAGAGCTTGCACTACTTCCTTACGTTACAACCAGTACTTACAAACAATCTTACAATAGACGATGAAGTTAATACTTAAAGAAGATATTTCAAAATTAGGTCGTAAAGGCGACATTGTTAATGTTGCAAAGGGGTATGCGAGAAACTACTTGATACCTAAAAATTTAGCAATGGCAGCAACAGCAAAAAATGTAACAATGGCAGAGAGAATGCAAGCAAAACGTCAAGCAGTGCTTGAGGAGAGTAGCGAACTTGCAGATTCTATTCAGCAAGCATTAGCTGATGCACATTTGGTTATAGCTAAAAACTCAACCGATGAAGGAACATTGTATGCTGCAGTAACAAATGCAGAAATAATTGAATCAATTGAAAAATTTTCAACATTTAAATTAGAAGAAAACCAAGTTAACGTGGAAAAACAGGTTAAAGAAATTGGTCTGCATACAGTAAATGTACAACTAAGTTCCGATGTCAGTTTTGATGTCACTTTGGAAATAGTTCCTGAAACAAAATAATGGCTGGCCCAGAAGCAGTTTCATCCAGAGATTCACTAGGAGTTCAAAAAGCTCCACCAAGTAGTATCGAAGCGGAAGAAGCTCTTTTAGGCAGCGCACTTTTATCTAGAGATGCCTCCAATAGGCTAATGGAAGCAGTAAAACCTGGAGACTTTTACAGTCCCAATAATGAAAAAATCTTCGAGGCTATGAAAGAGTTGTTTGATTCAGGTAAACCTATTGACAGTGTCACGGTTTCTGAAATTGTATTTAAGAATAAAAATACAACAAGTTTGAACGCATCATATATAGCCCGTCTTGTTGAAAATGTTCCAAGCTCAGCAAACTTTGAAAGATATATTGAAATTGTTTTAGAGCACTCCAACAGAAGGAAACTATTAAAAGCTAGTGGAAGAATTGAGTTACTTGCTTATGCCCTTGATAAAGAAATATCTTCCGTTATGGATGAAGCAGAGCAGTCAATTTTTAATGCTTCTGATGATGCAATTGGCGATGGTTTAGTTGGTGTTTCAGATTTTTTAAATGAAGCAATTGAGCAGATTGAGGAAATAGAAAATCAAGGTACTGGACTTTCAGGTTTACCAACTCATTTTATCGACCTAGATAATACATTAGCTGGTTTACAAGATGGTAACTTAGTTATCATTGCTGCTCGTCCAAGTATGGGTAAATCTTCATTAGCTCTGAACATTGCAACAAATGCTGCAAAAGAAAAAAAGACGGTCGCATTCTTCTCACTTGAAATGACTAAAGAAGAGTTAGTACAAAGAGTACTTTTCTCTGAAGCCAAAGTAGCTTCCGGTGATGCAAGAAAAGGCCAACTAGGTCCTGAAAAGTGGTCTAGAGTTGTAGAAGCAGCTTCAAAAGTTAACACAATGCCTCTATACTTCGACGATGCTTCTGTGATTACCGTTACTGATATACGAGCGAAATCAAGAAGACTTAAAGCTTCAAAAAATCTAGATCTGATTGTTGTTGACTACATTCAGCTAATGCAAGGTAACTCAGGAGACAACAGACAACAAGAAATTGCTGAGATAAGCAGAAACTTAAAAAACTTAGCTAGGGAATTAAAAGTTCCAATAATCGCTCTTTCACAGCTAAACAGAGCCGCTGAAGCTAGAGAAGACAAAAGGCCAAGACTTGGAGACCTCAGAGAGTCGGGGGCAATTGAACAAGATGCTGACATCGTGATGATGATTTATAGAGATGACTATTACAATCCAGCAACTGAAAAACCAGGAGTTGCAGAAATTAATATTGTTAAAAACAGATCTGGATCTACAGGTAAAGTAGATCTTTATTTCAGCAAGGAATACACCACATTCACCAACTATTCAAAACAATCTGAATAATTGAAATCAACAACAAAAGCCTATTCAGGAATAATATTGTTAGCTATTTCTTGGGGAACGATTCCTTTAATAATAAGAACCTCGGATATTTCCTCTATAGGTCTGGTTGGGATTAGAACATTACTAGGAACGATATTCTTAGCTACATTATTAGTTAGAAAAGGCTTTAATTTAAAAGAATTAGTTAAACCCGGTTTAATTTTAGGACCACTTCTTGCTATTCACTGGGTAACGATGTTTGAATCAATTGAATTAAACTCAATAGCAGTCGGAATTGGGCTTATTTTCTCATATCCTTTATTCGTTCTTTTTATAGAATTTTTGCGTGGAAACAAACCAAAGACTTATCAAATAGGGTTAATCTTGATTGGTTTTTTTGGACTATACAATCTCTTAGATGTATCTAATATAAATTCATTTGAGGGTGTTATTTATGGACTAATTAGCGCAATAAGTTTGTCCTTAATAATCACTATTGGAGAAACTTATAGTTCTAAATTGGGAGGACTTAAGGTTGCTTTCTCTCAATTATTTGTTGCTTCCATAGTTCTTATTAAATTTACTTATGATTCAAAAGACTGGTTATTTGAAAATATTGCTGTGAGTTTGTTTCTTGGAATCTTCTTAACCGGTATTGGTCTTACAACTTACTGGTATGTCGTAAAAATAATTAAACCTATAGCAGTAAGTACTATCTCTTATTTAGAACCTGTAACTGGGGTTGTTTTAGGAGCTATATTATTAAATGAAGTTCTCACATTAAGACAGTTAATTGGTTTCGCAATGGTAGTTTTAGTTGGTATTGGACAGATTTACTTTGATTCTAAGATGAAACTGCCTTCAAACGTCTGATAATCTTTATAAGAATGATTGTTTAATTTTAAATATTTTTCAAAATTCCATACTGAGTGATTCGCAAAGTATTCCCTAATTGAAGCACTGCTTGCTTTGATGGGTGTTGACAATCTTTGATAGTCTTCTCTATCTAAGTGTTTAACTACCTTTCCAGAAGAATCTATTTTCTTAAGAGCATTGGTAACTTTTTGAGTGGTAATCGAATATTCAGATTTGAGTATATTTTCTAGTGATATTGTAAGAGTAGGTTCATCAGTAGCAAGCTCATCGACAATAATGCAGGTTTCATCATCTAGTAATTTTTCGATATCTCGAAAGTTATCGAAGCTTTCTTCATTGGATCTAACGAGACCATTCTCTGAGGAATACTCGACCCAACCATATGTTGGTGACTCTCTAAAATTAAGAAGTAAATGTTTCATATAATAAAAATAATGTTGTTTTGGAGTAATCCAACATTGCAAAAAGCTTTTTTTCAGTGTAACTTGATGAAATAATGAAAAGTGTTAATGGAAATGGCGTTTCGATAGGTAGCTCTGTTGGTAATGCTTATGTATATCTAAATAAGGTTGACCTTGAATCTCAGGGAAAGATAGTTTTTTCTGACGCCGTTAATGAATTAACATCTAAATTTCAATTGCAGGTTCATAATTTTAAAGAGAATGGTAGAACTGAAGAAGCAGAGGTACTGGATGCTTATATTTTGATCCTTCAAGATCCGGAAATTACTGATCAAATTACTACAGAAAACGAATCTTCAGTCCAAGAGATTTACGACATATTTAATTCAAGTGCAAATATATTGGCAACCATGGAAGATGAATATTTCAAACAAAGAGCAGAGGACATCATCTCAGTTGGTAAACATTTAATTAATACAATGCAAGAAAAAGAAATTACAGTCGAGCTGAATGCAAATTCTATATTGGTAGCTGATGATTTAACTCCTGCAGATACCTCATCTATGAATCTCGGAAATGTAATTGGAATCATTTTAAAAAATGGAGGACCAACATCACATGCAGTCATAGTTGCAAAAAATCTTGGCATTCCTTGTGTGATAGGAGTGGGTGAAGAAATTAGGGAAATCCAAAGTGACGACTTAGTAGCATTAGATGGCTCAAGTGGGGAGTTAGTCATTAATCCAGATAACAAAGTTATAGAGGCTATGAATGAAGCTAAAAAAAGAGAAAAAGAAGTAGTTGATAATTTTATAGAGTCTTCATATGAAGAACAGGACTTTGAGTTTCTCATCAACGTCGGTTCCAATGAGGAGGTAGAGTCGTTTAAACATGATTTCCTAGACTCCATTGGTTTATTCCGTTCAGAGTTTATATATTTAGACAGATCATCTATTCCATCCATAGAGGAACAAAGGGATATATTGGAAAACATACAACAAAAATTTAAAGGAAAGATTACTTACAGAACACTCGACATTGGTGGAGATAAGCAAGTTGAATATTTAAGCTTACCAGTAGAAGAGAATCCTTTTTTGGGAGTAAGAGGTATTAGACTTTCCCTTCAGATTGAGGAGCTTTTTAGAACTCAAATTGAGTCAATTCTCACTTCAAAAGATTCGGAAAGAGTAAAAATTATGTTTCCAATGATTTCAACAATAGAAGATTTTGTAAAAAGTAAAAGCATAATTGTAGAGATTGCCAACAATCTTAATCAAGAAGTCCCCGAAGTTGGCATAATGATCGAAACTCCATCATCAACCATACTGGTAGAAGACTTTTCTCACTATGTTGACTTTTTCTCGGTTGGTACAAATGATTTAACTCAATACATCATGGCAGCAGATAGAGGCAACCCTAATCTTCTTGAGTATCAAGATTCGTTACACCCAGCTATATTACGAGTACTGGAAAATATATTTACAATCGGAGAAAAATCTAATAAGGAAGTTTCTGTATGTGGAGAGATGGCTTCAGACCCAGTTGCAGCTATCGCACTATATATACTAGGATTGCGTAAGTTCAGCATGTCAGCTTCTGCGGCACCGTTCGTTTTTGAAAAGTTAATGAAGCTTACGTCTGTAGACACAACGAACACAAAGCTTGAAATTTTGAAGTCAAAAAACAGTCAAGAAGTTAGAAATATAATCGGTAATCTAGAATTATGAAAACACATGCAATATTACTAGCAGGTGGATCAAGTCACAGGTTTACAGATGAAGAAAACAAAGTTTATTTTCCAGTAGGAAGAAAACCTGCACTCTGCTGGCCTCTTGAAACCCTAGAAAGTTCTGACTATGTAGATTCTATTCTTTTAGTAATTCGTGAAGAAGATTGGGATAAAACAAATAGTGTTATTGAATTGGTGGAGACAGAAAAATTAGTAGGTGTAACAGTAGGAGGCAAAACAAGACACGACAGTGAGTATGAAGGCCTAATGTATCTGAAAAATTCTGGAAATGTAGCTGATGATGATTTAATTCTCATTCATGATGGAGCCAGACCTTTATTACCGTTATATCTTCTCAATGAATTAATAGATGTAGCAAGTGAAAATGGAGCTTCTGCACCTGGTTTTAATTCAAAAAACCTATCCATCAAAAATAATAAAGATATTAATTCTGCTCAAGAAGAAACGATTGTAGAAATTCAAACTCCTCAAGTATTTCCAGCAGATGAATTATGGAAATCCTATGAATTAGCAAAAATAGATAACTGGCAAGCAGTTGACACAACAGAATGTGTTTCAAAATACGTTGGCAGAGAAGCTGTGATCGTTCCAGGAGACCCAAAAAATATGAAAGTAACATTTATTGAAGATATATTCGAATTAGAAAAAATTATTACTGAAGAATAGTAAGCACCAGCTATACCACCATTGTTTTAACACGTTACACAATAAATTAAATTTTTAGTTGTAATAATTGTAAACCAAAAGTCTATGAAACTAAAATGTTATTAAGTAGTAAGGGAATTAATTATTTTAGAATCGCCAATAGCATTAGGAGCTTTGTTTTTAGGACTTGCTGGTATGTGGGTCTTGCAAATGCAACTTGCAAAAAAACAAGCTGTAAGTTTCATGAATGTTGTTAAAGAATTACATGGTGATAATTTAACAGTTGCTATTGGTACCAATCAACCCAAATGGGGAAGAAAAAGAGTTTACCTTGCTATGTCTGCAAATCCTCAAAAAGTTATAGTCGACGCAATAACCCTTAAAGGTACAACAGTTTTTGCTAAAGGAAAACAAGTTACAGATTTGATTGATAAAAGTTTATTAGAGTTTACGGACTCTAATGGAAAGGATCCACTTTATGATGCAGCAGCTATGGCTGCGGATACATTGATTAAAAAAATTAATGAAGATTCAGAAAGTGTTTCTAATTAGAAATAAAAAGAAGGGGGAAAAATGGACGCGTTAGTTAGTATGGCTGATGCATTTATCGGTGTTTTCAGAACATCTGCAGATGTATTTGTCAGCTTGACTACTGGTATTATCCCGTTGATAGTAGTGTTTTTGACTGCAGTAAATGCATTGGTCAAATTCATCGGTGAAGAGAAAGTTGAAAACTTTGCCAAGTGGGCTGCTCAGGAGGGCTGGATGTATGTTCCAGTTCGATATACATTGCTACCTTTCGTAGCTGTGTTTATGCTGACAAACCCAGTTTGCTATACATTTGGGACGTTTTTACCAGAAAAAAACAAACCAGCATTTTACGATGCTGCAGTTAGTTTTGTTCATCCAATTACAGGAATATTTCCACACGCAAATGGTGGAGAGTTATTCGTATGGTTGGGAATAGCAGCAGGAGTTGAGATTGCAGCTCCAGAATTAGTAACGCCGTTGGCAGTAAGATACTTACTCGCTGGGCTTGTCGTTATATTGATTAGGGGTGTCACAACTGACATCATCTATTCAATAATGTCAGCAAGAAAGGTCGGTGCTGAATAATGCAAAGTATGATTGAAAAAATAGGTAGATCTGTTGGTGGAGTAGTTGGAAAATTATTTCAAGCAGGTCGTGATGCTGTACAATTATGTATTCAGACAATTATTCCATTCATGGCATTCGTTGCCGGTGTTATTGGATTAATCCTGTCTACAGGAATTGGTGACATCATCGCTGAAGGAATTAAAGGATTTGCAAATAACCTCGTTGGGTTAATGCTTGTCTGTATCGTTTGTTCAATTCCATTCTTGTCTCCATTACTAGGACCTGGAGCTGTAATAGCTCAAATCGTTGGTGTTCTAGTTGGAACAGAGATTGGACGAGGAAACGTAGATGTTTCTATGGCACTGCCAGCATTATTTGCAATCAACCCGCAAGTTGGTTGTGATTTCGTTCCAGTAGGTCTCGCATTAGGTGAGGCAGAACCGGAAACTGTAGAGATTGGCGTTCCAGCCGTTCTAACAAGTAGAATGATTACTGGACCTATCTCAGTTGTTGTTGGTTGGTTGTTTGCATTAGGTTTGTAAACTTCTAAGACAACAATTTTATGTTTTGTGACGCTCTGAGTAAAATTAGAGCGTCACAGATTATTTAAGGAGACAAAATGGCAGAATACAAAAAAGTAAAGATTGAAAGAGGCTCAGGCGGTTGGGGTGGTCCATTAGAGGTTAAACCTACCGAAGAGAAAAAATATATTGTATGTATTACTGGTGGTGGTATTCATCCAGTAGCTCAAAAAATTGCAGATATGACTGGAGCGGAACCTTTTGATGGCTTCAAATCATCTCCAGAAGGAGGATTTAAAGCTATGGCCTGTGCAGTAATCGACTGCGGGGGAACTGCAAGAATTGGGGTTTACCCAATGAAAGGTGTTCCAACAATAGACATTCACGACACTTCACCAGCTGGTCCTTTAGCTCAATTTATCAGAGAAGAAAACTTTGTTTCAGGGGTAGGCGAAGATCAAATTACAGAAATATAGTGGGTGTTTACTCTTCTAAAATAGTAAAAATCGGAGAACAGGCCCATTTATTCTTAGAAGAGGGAATAGTTGTTTTTTTTGGAGACAATGCTCCAGAAGAATTACAAGATGTTGCTGTAGTACATGAATTACAAGATGTTACTGGAGAAATTGTAGTTGGAACAAAAATCACTTTGTCTAATGAAGAGTTAGTGGTTACAGCTATTGGACCAGTTGCAAATGAAAACTTTGTTAACCTTGGGCATCTAGTTTTAAAATTAGATTCGGCATCCGAAGCAGCATTACCTGGTGATGTAAGTTGTAGTTATACAAATTTACCTAATGTAAAAGTAGATGACAGAATAGAGATTAATTAAATGAATTTCACACAAGAACTTATAAAAAGAGAGAAAGAACTCGGGAGGCCGGTACGCGTAGGTCTTGCTGGAGCAGGTCAAATGGGCTCTGGTTTAGCAGCTCAGATTAGTCGTATACCAGGAATGGAATTAGTAGCCTGTGCAGATATTGATAACAAAAGAGCAGAAAATGCACTGGGCCTTGCTGGCATGAAAAGTATAGGTCATAACAAAGATGCAATTACCTCAATCTCAAATGGTCATGGAGGAATTGTAAACGATGCCAAAGAATTAGCAGAGCTTCCCATTGATATCGTATTTGAAGCTACAGGAGTTCCATGGGTTGGGGCAGAAGTAGCCTCAAGTTGCATTGAAGCCGGAAAACATATTCTGATGTTAAATGTTGAAACAGATATTACGATAGGCCTCTATTTAGCCCAACAGGCAAAAGAAAAAGGAATTGTATACAGTGTTGCTAATGGTGATGAACCCGTAGCGTGTAAAGAATTGTATGACTTTTCAGTTGATATTGGTTTTGAAGTTGTTTGCATTGGAAAAGGTAAAAATAATCCACTGGATCAAACTGCCACTCCAGAATCATTAAAAGAAAGAGCTCTTCAGAAAAATATGAATCCAAAAATGCTTGCCAGTTTTGTTGACGGGAGTAAAACAATGATCGAGATGACAGCCTTGTCAAATGGGATAGGAATGCCTTTGGATAAGGTAGGAATGAATGGTCCAATAAGTGAAGTCTCAGAGTTAAACAAGAATTTAATACCTGAATCAGACGGAGGTGTTTTGAAGGAATCTGGAAGAGTAGACTTTGCTTTTGGGCCCGCACCTGGAGTCTTTTCAATTGTCACAACAGATAACCCAACAATTATAGAGGAAATGGAATATCTCTCTATGGGAGAGGGACCTTATTACACTCTTTATAGGCCATACCACTTGGCTTCTGTTGAGGCACCAAGAAGCGTAGGCATGGCAATAATAAATAATGAACCAGGGTTACAACCAACAACGTGGATTTCTGAGGTAGTTGGTCATGCTAAAAAAGATTTAAAACCTGGAGATACAATAGACGGTATAGGTGGATTTTCCTCCTACGGTGTTGCTTATCCATATTCTGAAACAGAGGGGCTAGCTCCTTTGGGACTTATTGAGGGAGCTACTGTAACTAGTGAAATAAAACAAGGAGACCCTATTCCAAGAGCCTCTGTTGAGCTGCCAGATAATTTAATAAATAAACTACGTAGCAAACAAAATAATTAAAAAGGTACATGTGAATCAAGAAAGTAAATTAGAACTTTATCGAATGATGCTTCTTATTCGTTTGTTTGAAGAAGCTTTAGAAGAGATGTTTTCAAGAGGGCTACTACATGGAACAATGCACTTATCTATTGGTCAAGAAGCAACAGCAACGGGTGCATGTTTAGCTCTACAAAAAGAGGATTTGATTACATCTACACATAGAGGACATGGGCACTGTTTAGCAAAAGGGGCTGACCCTTATAAAATGTTTGCTGAGCTACTCGGCAGGGAAGATGGATATTGTAGAGGTAGAGGTGGTTCCATGCATATCGCAGATCTATCAAATGGAAACTTGGGAGCAAATGGAATCGTTGCTGGAAGTCTAACAATTTCTGTAGGAGCTGCTCTATCTTTGAAAATGCAAAAAACTGATAATATTGTCCTTTGTTTTTTTGGAGATGGTGCAGTAAATGAAGGGTCATTTCATGAGGCACTTAATCTTGCCTCATTGTGGGAGTTACCAGTTTTATTTGTATGTGAAAATAATCAATACGGAATGTCTATGGCTTCAGAAAATGCTGTTGCTGGTGGCTCAATAGCTCAAAGAGCAGAATCATATGGAATTGAAAGTATCTCTATTGATGGAAATGATGTTGAGGAAGTGTTCAGTACTGTTACAAATTTTAAGCAAAATATTAAAACCTCTGGAAAACCTATGTTTATAGAGTCCGTTACCTACAGATATAGAGGACACTCTAAGTCAGATCGAAATCTCTATAGAACATCAGATGAGATTAACTTCTGGAAAGAAGAAAAGGATCCTCTAAAACGATTTATAGGTAAGTTAACTGAAGAAAAAACTGAATTAGATGAATTAAAAAAGATTGAAGTTGAGGTTAAAGAACTAATAAGAGATTCTGTTAAAAAAGCACTGCAGTCTCCTGAAAGTCCTAAGACTAATTTGGAGGAAGATTCTTATGCCTGAAATGACGACGGGTCAAGCAATCAAAGAGGCACTTAGCTTATGTTTAGACTCCGATGAAACAACCTTCATCGCTGGGGAAGATATAGGTGTATATGGTGGAGCATTTGGTGTAACAGACGGTTTATTAGAAAAATATGGCCAGGAAAGAATTAAAGATACCCCAATTTCAGAAGACGTAATAGCTGGATTGGCGGTAGGTGCCGCTATTACTGGTTCTAAGCCAATTGTTGAAATGCAGTTTAGTGATTTCATAGTTAATGCAATGGACCCAATTGTTAATCAGGCTGCAAAATTACACTTCATGTATGGAGGTGCAGTCAACGTCCCAATGATTGTAAGAGGGGCAAGTGGTGGAGGAACAGGTGCAGCAGCACAGCATAGTCAATCTCTCGAGTCATGGTTCTGTCATGTACCTGGTTTAAAAGTCGTAACACCTTCAAATCCTCAAAATGCATATGATTTACTTCTAGCTTCATTTATAGATCCAAACCCGATTATTTTTATGGAGCATAAGTTAATTTATAAACTGAAGTCTGAAGTAAATTTAGGATCATTGCCTACTGATTCCTCTAATCTTGGAAAATCAAAAGTAGTCAAAGAAGGAAGTGACATTACTATTGTTTCATATTCAAATATGATCAATACCGTATTAAATGCAGTAAATGATGATTCTCTTAATAATTATTCCATAGAGGTTATTGATTTATTAACTCTTTCTCCTTTAGATGTAGAAACAATTATTAATTCTGTTGAAAAAACTAACAAACTATTAGTTTGTCAAGAAGCCCCTGCAAGTAGTTCTGTTGGTACAACTCTAGTATCTGAAGTGGCCTCATCTCGAGCATTTAACTATTTAAGTCAACCACCTAAGTTGCTGGCTGGGTTACACAGTCCAATGCCTTCGGCAAAACACCTAGAGACAACAGTAATACCTCAAGAAGAGAATATCATTCAATACGTAAAGGAGATAATGAATAATGAGTAGTGAAAATATAATTCTTCCCGCAATGTCTGATCAGATGACGGAAGCAGAATTATTGAACTGGAAAATAAATGTTGGAGATGAAGTCAAAAAAGGTGATGTTATAGCAGAAATTGCTACAGATAAAGTAGACATGGATCTGGACAGTCCTTTTGATGGAAAAATAATTAAACTCATCGTCGAAGAGGGTTCTATGGTAAATGTTGGAGAGGTTCTTGCCGAAATAGAGGTTGAGGGAGAAAGTTTATTAGGCTCACTTTTTGACTAGCAGCTACCGTTGTAATCTAAAGTAATTAATTCGTCAGACTCTTTATTAACAAGTTTTCCAGAAAGATAGTTACAACTATTATCTATGATGATGTTCGTTCTGACAACTAAGTCACATGTATATTCCAAAAGATCAGGATATTTCTCCGAATAAAAATTTAAACAATCAATAACAGCTTTTTCGGAGTTTTCTTTATCCTTTTGATTTATTGATATATACAATTTATCCATTTCAATAACAACTTCACCAGAGGTTTCTTGAAAAACTTCACCTTGAACTTTGCTAAATATTCCTGATGTTCCAGATACCAAAGATCCTGTTGCTCCAAGGGATAATGCAGCTAGAAAAGCTACAAGAACAACAAAAATTAGTACATTTTTCAACAAAACTCCCTTCTTTTAATGAATATAGCTGTGTTTTTGAATAATTTGCTAATTATTGACTTTATAACCAAATATTTGTTGCTTTTGAAAATATGTATAGAGCATCAAGCAGTGCTAGTTCT
>ERZ1049444.244-NODE-244-length-56548-cov-7.860284_pt1 | contig 56548 bp, 51 predicted proteins | sample MGYA00383101_ERZ1049444 | MGnify/ENA primary metagenome ERZ1049444 (study PRJEB29581, sample SAMEA5548371) | metagenome | biome: marine; feature: coastal; material: water | depth 50 m | study: Short-term variability in the microbial, nano- and picoplankton... | reverse complement strand
ACTGACTGTGTCCGTTGAGTTTTGATCGTTGGGTGACATGCGAGGGTCCAATGTGGGGATGGAGGCAAATTTTCATGATTTTATCTGCTGGACAAGTCATTTGAGGGGCCCCTATAGATTAATCTAATTTACTCTATAGGGGGCGGGGTTGATGAATGCAGAGTTGCGACGTCTGCCGTTAACGGCCCTGCGAACATTTGAGGCGGCGGCCCGACTGTTGAGTTTCAAAGACGCGGCGGATGAATTATGCGTCAGTGCCACCACTGTCAGTAATCAGATACGGCACCTTGAACAGAGCTGGCAAACCAAATTATTTATTCGCCACACCCGTGCTGTTTCATTGACGACACAAGGTTGCGCTCTGTCACAGGTGGTGACCCGTGCGTTTGGTGAAATCCGGACCGAAATTCAGAGCAATATATTAAATGCTGGAACCAAAGTTACGCTGGCTGTTGGGCCGATGTTTGGGTCGCATTGGCTGATACCACGGTTGGCGCTTTTTCGCGCAGCCCATCCTGAAATTGACCTGGTTGTGACCCATGGGTCCAGATTGGTTGACAGCGAAGAGATGCGCAGTGACATCATGGTTGATTGGGGCAGCGGTCATTGGCCTGGTTTGAAAGCGCACCGGTTGCTGGATATTGTATACGCTCCGGTGGCGAGCCCGGACTTGATCCGGCGCAGCAAAGCCATAGGGCTTGATTTGTATAAGTTCACCGATCTGGTGCAGGGGCCAATTTTGCACCAGCATGACCGGCTCGATTGGTCGGATTGGTGCGCAGTTGCCGGTTTAGGCCCTGTTGTGTTTGATAGTGAAACGGTCATTGCTGATTCAAGCTTTGTGTTGCAGGCAGCGCTGGACGCCCAAGGCATTGCGCTCGGAATTTTTCCGCTGATGCAGGGAGAGATCGACGATGGTCGTTTGGTCCGTTTGACTGACATCGATTTGGTACCACGACGGTCTTTTTACCTGCTTTCCCGTTCCGGAAAGGCCGAGATATCCCCAGTTTGTATAGTTTGCGATTGGTTAATCCAGCAGGCCGAGATGACGCTCGCCTAGGCTCACGGGTCTTGTCTGGTGGGCTGTTTCTTGTCCGCTAGAAATTTGGTAACATCCGGCGCCCGGCGCAGCGGAACACAGATCAATCACGGTTTCGGGTCCAAATACCATTGCCGCCCCGTCATCAATGGCATAGCTGATCGGCATGGTATTTTCGCGCACAGCCGTTTTTAAAGAAGCTTGCCGCAGAGGTTCGCTAGAGTAATGTGGGCAGATGCCGCCTTTCAAAAGCCCAAGACCGCGCAGAGGTTGCAAACCGTTCCCTTTTGCGTCCGACAGGCACCACTCGAACCAGAACACGGCACCGGCGCTGACCCCTGCCATTGTCACCCCCCGACGTGCGGCCTGTATGAGGGGTGTGCTCCAACCGTTCCTTTCAAAATGTGCGATCATTCGAGCGGTATTTCCACCGCCAAAATAGACCAAATCGACTGATTTAAGCCAGTCTGCCACATACGCGCCAGAGGCGGTAAGCGGCAGGTGTTCAAGAGCCGCACCATGGTGATCGAAGTGTTGGTAAAACCGGTCTAACTTTGTCTGATCATCGTCGCTGGCAACTCCGACAAAGCCGATCCTAGGGGCTGGGACCGTGTGGCTGAGACAAAATGCATCTAGGTCTGGATGGCTGTTATGAGTAAAACCGCCGCCGCCAATCGATATTAATCTCATCTGGGCCATTTGTTTGACCATCCTAGTATACTATCCCAGTACATTATACATAGGTTTTAAGTATAGCTTCTTACAATAATAGTACTTGCCAGAAATTTCTAGAACGGACACAGATTGTGGCAGACTTGTTTAATGGGTGCCGGTTGGATATCCAAATAATAGTGATGACTGAGACGGTCACCGTACAATATTTGTATGCAGACCAAACAGCCTTTTATACTGGTCGGGTGCAACAGAAACAGTTGTGCTTTTAAAAAGTTAGGGAGAAAACAAATGAACTACCTATTGAAAGCGATATCGCTTGGTGCTGTTATGGCAGCAGGGCTCGCCATTGCAGAGCCTAGTGGGACATTCCGCCAAGCCCATGATTATGGGTTTGGAGAAAAGTCGAGTTTGGATCCAAGCTCTCCTGGTCGTATCCAGTGGATTACCGAGAAAATTATGAATCGTCTGGTCAGCCCCGATCTTGCAGGCATACCCGAGGCTGATCTGGCCACAGAATGGTCGGCAAATGCCGAGGCGACTGAATGGACGTTTAAGCTGCGCGAAGGTGTGACATTTCATGATGGCTCGACGCTGGACGCGGCTGACGTCATCTATACATTCGAGCGTATCTTGGACCCTGACGGGACCAGCCCGGCGCGATCAGCTTTGAAAATGATCGAAAGTGTGAGCGCGGTTGACGACATGACCGTCAAGATGACCCTCAACACGCCGTTTGCCGATATGCCGTTACAGCTGATGGATTACCGGATGCGGATTATTCCGGATGGGTCCGGCGATATGATTGGGGAAACCGGCATTGGAACCGGACCCTTTAAGGTTGAAAAATACGAGGCTGACGGCACAACTGTTCTGGTCGCCAACCTTGATTATTATAAAGGTGCGCCAAAACTGGCACGGATGGAAATCATTGCGATTTCCGAAGGTCAGGCCCGCATTCAGGCTTTCTTGGGTGGTCAGACCGATATGTATCGCTATGTCACGGCGCAAGAGCGCGTGTTGCTGGATCGCTCGGATAAGTATAACGTGCAAGTGATCCCGACTGGAAACTGGCGTGGATTGGTGTTTCGCACAGATGTTGAGCCGTTCACTGACGCGCGGGTGCGCAAAGCGGTTCGTCTGGCGGCCGACCGGCAGGAAATTGTTGATCTGGTCTATGGTGGCGGGGCCGTTGTGGCTTGCGACACGCCAGTTGAACCCAACGACCAATATCGCGCTGATCTGAAATGCCCTCAGGATATTGCACAGGCAAAGGCGCTGTTGGCTGAAGCTGGCTATCCCAATGGGATTGACGTCGACGTGCATGTCTCGACACTGGAACCCTCTTGGTCAAACTTGGCGGTTGTGTATCAAGAGCAAGCTGCAAAAGCCGGTATTCGGGTCAATGTTGTTCAGGCCCCATCTGATGGGTATTGGAATGCAATCTGGATGAACAAAACCGTGTCCGCCACGCGGTGGAACGAACGTCCTGCCGATCAGGCCCTACATGAGATTTATCTGTCTTCAGCCAAGTGGAACGAGAGCTTTTATAAAGACGAAGCCTTTGACGCCTTGTTGGCCACAGCCCGGCGCGAGCTGGATTTTGACAAGCGCAAAGCGTTGTATGCCAAGGCCCAGACACATCTTTGGGAAACAGCTGGGACCCTTATCCCAATCCATGTCACCAAGATTGTGGGTGTGAACGCACGGGTTAAGAACGTCGATGCGGTCAAGCGCGAAGCGATCCGCTGGCATTTGATTGAAGTGGACTAAGCCTTGAAATCACAGGGCGTGATCTGTTGCGCCCTGTGATATTTGTTAATTTAACAATCGACTGGGAATAAAAACCATGCTGCGGATGCTGTTACGACGGTGCGTCTTGGGCGCCGTGACTGTTGCCATCGTGTCGGCGATTATTTTTCTCGGTGTGGAATTGTTACCGGGGGATGCCTGTACTGCGTTTCTAGAGCGTGATGCCAAAGGCCAAATGCTCGAGAATTGCCGCAAGGATTTCGGGTTGGATCGCCCCGCTCTTACTCGATATTTTGAATGGGCTGGAAATGCCTTGCAAGGCGATCTGGGGATGTCTGCGAGCGGGCGTAAAAGTATCGCGGAATTGGTTGGTCACCGGATGAAAAATTCGCTGCTTCTGGCCGCTGTGTCATTAAGCGTTGGCGTGCCCATGGCGATTTTCCTTGGTGTTATCACCGGTCTTTGGCGTGACAGGCCGATTGATCTGTTTTTTTCAACGGCGGCCATTCTTGCGATGACTATTCCCGAATTTGTCTCTGCCACCGTATTAATCTTGATTTTCTCGGTTTGGCTTGGCTGGTTACCGGGGATTGTTGTGACGTCCGCCAGCGCACCGGCCTCGGAATTCTTTCCAGAAATTTTGTTGCCGGTCTTCGTTTTGGCGATGGTAATGATGGCGCATATCCTGCGTATGGTCCGCTCGTCTGTGATTGAGGTTATGGCCGGAGATTATATCCAGATGGCAACGCTTAAAGGCGTGCCATACTGGCGCATAGTGTTTTCTCATGCGCTGCCCAACGCCCTGTTGCCGGCGATTAATGTTGTGGCTCTGACGATTGCCTGGCTGCTTGGCGGTGTTGTTGTGATCGAGGTGGTGTTTAACTATCCCGGATTGGGCCGGATGATGATTGATGCCATTTCAGACCGCGACCTACCGGTGGTTCAGGCAATCGCGCTGATCGTGGCCTCGGTCTATGTCGGGGTCAACCTGACGGCTGATATCCTTACTATGGTTGCCAATCCGCGCTTGCGGACGTTGAATATGAGGCGCGGATGAGCGATTTATCCCCAAATTTAATACCGGCTGAAACCCCGGCACCAAAGTATCTTTCGGGGCTGCGCACGGTGTTGCGGGATGTGATGTCACGACCGTCAGGTGCGATCGGGCTAAGCCTTGTGGTGTTCCACGTGCTATTGGCGCTGACCAGCCCGCTGTATGTGCCGTATGATTTCAAAACTATGAATTCAATGCTGATGCTGATGCCGCCCTCGTCCGAACATTGGCTGGGCACAGACCATTTGGGCCGCGATGTGTTGACCCGGGTGCTATTGGGGGGCCGTGAGGCGCTGTTGGTCACCGGGGTTGCGACACCGATTGCGGTGGTCTGGGGTGGTTTTATGGGGATCTTATTCGGGTTGGTTGGCGGTCGGATTGATGAAGTGCTGATGCGTGTTGTTGATGCGTTTCTGTCGCTGCCGTGGATTTTGAAGATGCTCGTGCTGATCGTGACCTTCGGCAGCGGCATCGAAGTGCTGATCCCAACGCTGGCATTTTTCTATGGCATTCCGGTGATCAGGATTGCCCGGGCTGCAACCCATGATGTGGTGGCCCGCGATTTTATCTCGGCTGCCAAGGCGCGCGGCCATGGGCGGATGACTATCATTCGCCGTGAATTGGTGCCCAATGTTCTGGATACCTTGATGGTCGAGGGAGCGATGCGGTGGTCCTGGATGTTGCTGGCGTTCTCATCGCTGTCGTTTCTGGGGTTTGGGGTGTCCCCGCCCACGCCGGATTGGGGTTTGATGATCGCCGATGCGCGGGGCTTTATGTCATTTGCCCCCTGGGGCGTGCTGGGCCCGGTGATCGCCCTGTCGTCGCTGATTATTGGCATCAATCTGACGGCGGATGCGCTGGCAAAAGCGCTGGGCATTGACCGCGCACAAAAGGCACCGGTTTAAACTATGAAAAACGCACCATTGATTGATATATCCGATATTTCCGTTGGTTTTACCGGCCGGTCAGGTCAGATGATGCCCGTGTTGCGCAACATAGACTTGGTGGTTCGACGCGGGGAAAGCGTGGGTCTGGTGGGCGAAAGCGGGTCTGGCAAAAGCACGCTGGCCCTGGCGGCCATGGGATATTTGAAACGCGGTTTGCAGCTGATGGATGGCTCGGTTACATTTCGCGGTGATGATATGTTTGGCCAGACACGCCAGCAGCTAGAGCGGATCCGCGGTGGGCATCTCGCGTTAATTCCGCAAAATTCCGGACAATCGCTGACTCCGACATCTCGCATCGGCATGCAATTGGTCGAGGCGTTAAAACTGCACCGCAAATTGCCAGAGACCGCGCATTTGCCAAAAGTCATCGAACTGCTCGGGCAGGTGCGTCTGCCTGATCCCGAGACAATTGTAAGCCGCTATCCGCACGAGCTGTCTGGGGGCCAACAACAGCGCGTGGCGATTGCGATGGCGCTGGCCGGTGAGCCTGAGGCGCTGTTGCTTGATGAGCCAACCACCGGATTGGATGTGACGACGCAGGCGCATATTCTTGAATTGCTGCGCGATATTGCTGCCGAGCGGGATATGGCGATGGTCTATGTCAGCCACGATCTTGGAGCGATTGCGCGGGTCTGTGATCGCGTGGTGGTAATGTACGCCGGTGAAGTGGTGTTGCAAGGCAGTACACGGCAGGTTTTGACCGCCCCCATGCACCCCTATGCCCGTGGTTTGTTGGCCTCGATCCCGAAACTCAGTGATCCGCGTCTGCCGGTTGCCTTGGATGGACGCCCGCCGCCGCCCGGCGGTGCCGGTCTGGGATGCGCGTTTGTCGATCGCTGCGCCATTGCGCAAGAGCGCTGTGGCTGTGAACGGCCCGCACTTTCACCCTTACCCAGCGGTGATGTGGTGCGCTGTCATTTTCCCGAACAGGCGTCGCAAATTTCGATCATGGGCTCTGGGGCTGACCCGGTGCGACGTGCACCGGGCGGCGACGCGGCGCTAAGTTTGCGTGATTTATCGATCAGCTATAGCAGACCGTCTTTGCTGGATCAGATCCTGCGCCGGCCCGAGGCCGGGGTGGCCACCGTGGATGATATCTCGGTGCAGATTACCAAGGGCGAAACCTTGGGTTTGGTGGGCGAATCCGGCAGTGGCAAATCGACAATCCTGAAATCCATTGCCGGTCTTTTGCCCCCTGTTGGAGGCAGCGTCACGGTTGCCGGCGACCAGCCCTTGCCTTTTGCGGTGGAAAAGCGCGGCCCCGACCATTTGCGTCGGATCCAGCTGATTTTCCAAAACCCTGATGACAGTCTTAATCCGCGCCACACCATTGCCCAGATATTGGAACAGCCGCTGCGGTTATATTTCGGACTGACCGGTGCTGCGCTGCACGCCCGCAGTGCGGAAATTCTGGATCGGGTGCGCCTTGGGGCGCATTATCTGGATCGCTTGCCAAGCCAGTTATCGGGCGGCGAAAAACAGCGGGTGGCTATTGCACGCGCCTTTGCCGCCGAGCCGGATCTGGTGCTATGTGACGAGGTGACCTCGGCGCTGGATGTGTCGGTGCAAGCGGCGGTGCTGGATTTGCTGAACGAATTAAAACAAAGTCAGGGCACCACCTATATCTTTGTTTCGCATGATCTGGCGGTGGTGCGGGCGCTGTCGGACCGGGTTGCGGTGCTGTATCAGGGCCGCCTGTGTGAAATTGGCCCCGCCAAAGATGTTTATGCCTTGCCGTCACATCCCTATACCGAAGTTCTGCTTGGCGCCGTGTTGGAGCCTGACCCCGACACAGCCCCGACGCTGACTGCCGATGATGTGGTGGAATTGTCACCACCCGAAACAGGCTGCCCGTTTCAGCGCCGTTGCCCGCGCAGTTTGGGGCCGGTTTGCGCCAGCGATATCCCGCCGTGGCAAACATCGCCCGAGGGGCACGCGATCCGCTGTCATATTCCGCTGTCGGAATTGGCGCCGGCGCAAAGCCTGTCGTGAAAATTGGCTTTCAGGCGCCAAGATTGAAAAACCGGAGCTGAAAAACCGGGACTGAAAAACTGGGGCTGCAAAGCCAGTGTTGAAAAGTCTGTGTCGAAAAGACGGTTTTGAAGAGATTGGGGTGAAGAAACGGGACCACCTCGGTCGTGGCGATAGCGCGGCATCGGCAAGCCGGTGCAGAGATCGCGTTTAATTTGAAACTAAGAAATAAACTCCAAAGCCCAAGATAATTATCCCAAGCAGTCTGGTCCCACCAATTTTTGCAACCCATGACCCGTGGCTTTGCCTTTGGTATAATGGTGTGAGGCCTGACATTAAAATTAAAAATACAATGTATAGAGGCCGGGAAACCTAAGGTTACTATCGTTTGATAGTATGGGCGCGGTCATGCTGCGCGCAATGATAAAATCTATAAAAATGACTAATATAACAAAAAATGGCATGGCAAAGTACAGATAGTGGTGGGTTGGTTTTTCCAAATTATAACGGGCTTTTAATGGCGCTATTGTAGTCTTGGAAGACAATTTACTCTTTATCGCCAAAGCCGCCATAAAAACACCAAACAACAGGCTTATGATCAATGCTATGACACCCATGTGACTGGCAAACGTATCAACCCGAAGTATCAGCGTGATCAATATAAAAAACCACAACCCCAGATAAAAAGCGAACATCCAAAAATGGCGGCTGCGTGGGGTTGGGTGCTGCGACAGGGCGATAGAGCATCCATTTAGAACGTCTTCCATTAACAACACGGTTGCGGCTAGAAAACAAATTCTTATGGCCGCGTCACTTGGCATTTGGGTACTGTCCCAGTCTGCGTCAAACATAAGGCAATAATACCCGACGCTCGCCACAAAAGCCGCGTGTGTGAGTGAAAAATAAACTGGATGCCTGTCTCGAAAATTCTGGAGCATTATATCAGTTTCCCTAAAGTAGTCTGATCCGCACCGCATGGGTTTGGGGGTAAAAGCGCGGGGGGTGCTGCGGGGTAGCAAGCAAAATTAATCTTTAAAAACGCATTTCTTAGGCCTTTAACAACTTTTGCGCGATTTTAAAAGAGTGTGTGGGTGCGGATTTATCAAAGGCAAAAGTACGCTAGCGCGGGATTTCAAGGACAGGTCCAAATAGTAGATTGTATTACCCATGTGTTTTATGCATGATTTTATCCATATTGATGAATATCCGAATACAAAAAGCAGGACTGTCATGAACCAAAGACAATTGGAAGCTTTCCGCGCCACCATGCGCTCGGGCTCGATCACGGCAGCGGCGAAACTGATGCATATCTCGCAGCCCAGCGTCAGCCGGTTAATATCTGATCTTGAACGCTCGGTCGGGTTTGCGCTGTTTGTGCGCGCCGGGCGCGGTCTGGTGACCACGGTCGAAGCCCGGCGGTTTTATCAGGGTGTCGAGGGGATGTTTATCGGTGTCGACAAACTGGAAGCGCTGGCCGACACGATCAGATCAACCTCAAGCGGCACAATTTCGGTTGGGGTGATCCCGTCGCTGTCGACCATCGAGATGCCCAGCGCGGTGGCGCAGATTTACCGCGCCTATGATGATGTGCGCATCATGGTGTACGTGCGCAATACGCCGGCGATTATTGATGCGGTACAGATGCAACAGCTTGATATCGGGATTGTCGGGCGTCAACCGCCCTATGACGGGGTTGAGACCTTGTATCAAACCACGTTGCCTTACGTCTGTCTGGTGCCCGAAGGCCATGCGCTGGATGGCGGTGACGGGGCGATTGACCTTGAAGATATCAGCGCCACAGAACAGTTTATCACCTTTGGCGAAACCGTCCCGGACGGGATGCTGGAAATGGAGCCGGCACTGGCCGATAAACTGCGCCAGCGGTCGCGGCTGTCAGCGGCCAATATGCCGGTTGCGGCGGCATTGGTGCGCGAAACCGGTGCCTTGGCGGTGGTTGATTTCATTTCGGCGGGCATGGCCTGCGGTATGGGGGGTGTGGTGTCGCGCCCGATTGTGCAGCGTCTGAAATATCATATCGCGATTGTGACACGGGGTCAGGACAGCCTGTCCATGGAAGCACGGGCGCTGACGGATGTGCTGATCGATCGGTTTGAGCGTTTAGAAAAATCGCATTAAGCGTTTATGAAAAATATAATGCACGCCTAGGTAAAAAAGAGGCGGCGTTTGTGCTATAAGTCCCGAGGTTGATTTTTCTTTATCCATTCGGAACTTTATCATGACTGATTTTATACAGTATCTGCCTGCGTATCTGCCCGGTATCGGGTTGTCTTACGCGGCTTTTTTGCTCGCGATTGCCAGCCCGGGGCCAAATGTTCTGGCCCTGATCAGTACCTCGATGAGTGTTGGGCGCAAAGCGGGAATGGCTCTCGCTTTGGGAATTTCTTTTGGATCTTTGACATGGGCATTGCTAACTGCGTTCGGTTTGTCGGCACTATTGATGACCTATGCTCATGCGTTGACGACCATCAAAATTATCGGTGGGATATATTTGTTTTGGCTGGCATATAATGCGTTTAAATCTGCAGCGCCGCGATCTGATCTTACGCTTAAAGCCCTTGTAGGCAGCAGGCGAACGCCCTTGGGATACGCGGTTCGGGGATATACAGTGCATATGACCAACCCCAAAGCGGTCTTGGCTTGGGTGGCAATTATAGCGCTTGGCTTACCGCCCGAAGCCCCGCTCTGGGTAGGTTTGGCGATCGTTTTTGGCTGTTTCGGTCTATCGATTGCGGTGCATCTGACATATGCGCTGGTATTTTCGACACCCGTTATGTCGAGCCTCTATTTGCGGGCTCGGCGCGGTATTCAGGCGACTTTGGGGGTATTTTTCACCTTTGCAGGTCTGAAATTGTTACTTTCAAGGCCGTGAGGGTCATGCAAATGGTAGGGCGCTCAACGCACCGGCCCGTCGACTGCCGTCATGATATTGCACCTCAACCGGGGTGCCGATATCCCAATGCGCGCGGTCGATCAGCGACAGGCCGATATTGCGTTGCAAACGTGGGGACCAGATGCCCGAGGTGATCTGGCCGACCTGATACGCGCCAACCATCACTGGCCATGGGATCGCACAGGTCGGGCAGGCGGGCCCGTCAAACATCACGCCGCGGATTTCGCGGGCCACGCCGTCACGGGCGACTTTTTGCAGGGCCTCACGGCCGATAAAATCAATTGACCCGTCGAGGGTGCAAAATTTACCTAGGCCAAATTCCAGCGGATTGGTCTCGCGGGTCATCTCATTGCCGTATGAAAACAGCCCACCCTCGATACGTTCAATCAGGTTGGGGCAGCCGGGAGTGATATTATGTCTTTCACCGGCTTGCCAGACCGCATCCCACAGTGCGGGGCCAAATCTGGCGCCGTTGAGATAAATCTCAAACCCGCCCTGGCGGGAATAGCCCGAGCGCGCAACCAGTTGCGGCGTGCCCTGAAAATCAAACCAGCCGTATTTGAAAAACCCGACATCGCGAATACCGTCGCCAAACAACTCTGCCAATAGATCTTCTGCTTTTGGTCCCTGCACCGCTAGCGGTGACACGTCAGGTTCGCAGATCGCCACATCCAGTCCGGCGCCAATCGCCAGCCCCTTGGCATACAACAGCACATCACTATCGGCGATCGACAGCCAGAATTTGTCATCGGTCAGTTTCAACAGCACCGGATCATTGATGATCCCGCCGTTGGTATCGGTGATGGGCACATATAAACAATCGCCTGGTTTGGCCTTGGCAATGGCGCGGGGTGTCATCCACTGGACCAGCTGCTCGGCATCCGGCCCTTCAATTTCAACCTGTCTTTGACACGAGACGTCCCACATCTGAACATGGTCGCACAGATGCCAGTAATCATCTTCAACGCTGGGCTGAAAGGCCTTGGGCAGAAGCATGTGGTTGACCACCGAAAACCCCCGAACGCCTGCAGCTTCCACCCGGTCCGTATAAGGGGTGCGCCTAATACGGCGCGACATATTAAGACCGTCAGCCATTTACTCTCCTGACCACCAAATTGAATATGAATTTGGTGAAAGGATCACCGGTATATGATAGCGTGCTGCGGCGTTGGGCATGGCAAACCGCACCACGACCTCGTCCATTATCTGCGCGCCGCTGCGTGTGATATCTCTGGCCTGCCAATAGGCACCGGTTCCAAACACCAGCTCGTATTTTGCCGCCGGATCGATCAGATCTTCGGCGATGTCCTGAACCAGACGACCGCCGTCGTCCATTGCGGTGTCAAACAGCGTCTCGCCGGTGTTCAGATTACGCAGGCTGACGGCAATGCCGCCCGCATGGGTGCCGTCAACGCCGTTCAGCGTGTGAGAGGAGACAACTGCCATTATTCGATCGACGCTTTATCGCGTTTGTCGGAAGTGGCGGCAACAATCGGGCTGATGACTCCACGGCATTTGACATTGACGCAGGCGGTTTTACCACTGGCCATTGCGCGGCGCAGCGCCGGGGCCAATTGTTCACGGCGCTCGACCAATTCGCCGTGACCACCAAGCCCTTCGAACATCGAATGAAAGGGGATGTCGCGAAAATCAGTGGCAAAATGCTGACCGTTGGAAAACAGTCGCTCTTGTTGCTGGCTGATACAGTCCAACCCGCCGTTGTTATCGATCACCACCACGATGGGCAGGTTTTCCTGAAACGCCGCCTCGATTGAAAGCCCCCCTGACAGAAAGGCACCGTCCCCGCTGATCACCACCACCGATTTATCGGGGTGGGTGGCTTTGGCCGAAATGCCGAACGATACCCCGACACCCAGCAGAGAGTAATTGCCCGGATGCATGATGCCCCCCAGTTTTTGACCATTCCAGCCCGCCATATTAACGGCAATTTCCGACCAGAAATGCGTGTTGCCGCCGTCAAAGATCAGCCAGTCCTCTTCGCCCAATTCCGCCTGTACGTCCAGTGACAGTTGCAGCGGGTGCATTTTGCGACCGGCGGCGGCATCAGCTGCAGATTCTCCGGCAATATGATCTGACCAATGTTTGACCCAGTCGCCGCGACGCTGACGCTGCAGGTCGAACCACGCATCCCATGTTTTGCCCACATCCAGCAAGGCTGTCAGGAACGCCCCGGGATCGGACAACAGCACCTCGTCGGCAGCGCGGTTATAATCAAGCTCTTCATGACTGCCATTGACACAAACCAGAGTGGTGTCTTCGCCAAAAAACGGCGGGTTGCCAAAATTCATCTGATTGTCGAGGCGGCCGCCGATCATTATGATGACATCGGCCTGTTGAATCGCCTCTTTTGAGGGATGGTACTGGTGAAAATCTGCCAGCCCCATATAGGCCTCACATTCTTCGCCCAATAGTTTTTGGTGGTAGGGTACGTTAAAAATCGGCAGGCGCAGGTTTTTGCCTGCTGTCTCAAGAGCTTTTTCTGCCCCCGACCACCAGACGCCGTGACCGCCAATAATCAAGGGCCGTTTGGCGTTGTGCAGCAGACCCATGACCCGCGCCAGCGCAGCGGGATCGGGCCAGGCGCGCGGGATTGGGCGTGGGCCGCGGGCAAAGGGGCGCTCGTCCAGACCGGCATCCTCATCATAGGACGAAAACATCAAATCGACCGGCAGGCTGATATGCACTGGACCGGGATAGCCGGTGGTGGCCGCGGTCCAGGCGCGATCGACAAATTCGCTGATTCTTTCTCCATCGGTGATCTGGACCGAATATTTCACCAGCGGCGCGGCAATCGCCACATCGTCGATCTCTTTAAATCCGCCCGAGCCCTGCCGTTTGAGCGTTGACGAGCCGGTGACAAAAATCACTGGCGCTCGTTCGCCGCCCGCCTCAAGCATCGCCGGAACGGCATTCGCAAACCCTTCGGGGCCCACCAGACAGACCGATGGTTTGCGGGTGATCCTTGTGTGGCCATCGGCCAGATGGCCAGCGATCTGTTCATGGGGACAGTTGATCACCGGCATCTGACAATTCATAAAACCCTCAAGTGCTGGGTTGCAGAACCCGCCGGCAAGGGTAAATACATGATCAACGCCTTTTTCCTTCAGCGCGCGGGCGAGGATTTCACCGCCGCGCAACCGTGTTTTCTGTGTCATCTATGACCTCCGGTCTTGTGATGTTCTGTCGGTATTAGCGCAATATTTTCTGTGGTAAGGGCGGGCGATATTTGTGTGTCCCCATAAAGGCATTGCGGGGTGATATCGGGCACAGAACAAGTGCCAATCTGTGCCATGGCGGTGCTGATCTCTAGGGTGACCTCATCGAGATATGCCCTCAAACCCCGCCCACCTGCTGCACCGAGGGCGAACATAACCGGACGTCCCAACATGACGAAATCCGCCCCGAGCGCCAAGGCTTTGATGACGTCCTCGCCATGGCGTACGCCACTGTCAAAAATTACCGGATAGTTCGGGCCCACCGCTGCCCGGATCGGGGGCAGCAATGTTACTGAAGATGGGGCGCTGTCCAATTGGCGACCACCATGATTCGAGACCCAAATGGCGTCGGCTCCAGCCGCTTGAATATGCCGGGCGTCTTCGGTTGAGGTGACGCCCTTGATGATCAGTTCTCCGCTCCAGACCTGTCGCAGTTGATCGAGAAATGTCCAGTCGGCGCCGGCCCGACTGCTGTTGCGGTCAAATCCGCCACTGTTGGGATGTTTGTAATTGGCGGTTTCGGGTATGCCGTGCCACAGCATCGACAATGACCATTGCGGGTGCAGGGCAAAATCCAAAAACTGCTTTGGTCCGATGCGAAATGGCACTTCAAAGCCGTTTTTGTGATCTCGCACGCGGCGCGATACCTGAGGCACATCGACGGTCAGGATCAGTTTCTGATAACCGGCCTGTTTGGCGCGCTCGACAAAGCTCATCGTCTGTTCGGTGCTGCCGCTGGCATAAAGCTGAAACCACGCGTTATCCCCAGCCAGTTGCCGCATAGTTTCAAGGGGTATCGAGGCGGCAGTCGAGAGGCCAAGCGGGATGTTTCTTGCGGTACATTGATCAGCCATAATCTGGTCAGCCCCGGGGTAGGTCAGCCCGCACATTCCCATGGGAGCGATTCCGAAAGGAGCGTCAAAAACCTGTCCCAAAAGATGGGTTTTCAGGCACCGTTCGGTAACATTTCGCAAGGCGCGGGGTTGCAGATTGACCGCATCAAAACCGGCGCGATTGCGTGCAGGCGCAGTCTCGCGGCCTGCAGCACCGTCGATAAAATCATAAATCATTCGGGGAAGACGGCGCTTTGCTGCCCGTCTGGCATCATCATAAGTGACAATTTCTGCCCCAAAGGCTAGGCGATTCTTACGTGTGTTTTCGTTCGCCGGCATTGTGACTTTCCTAGATATTGCGCCAACAATAGAGTGGTTTAACACGATAGAGCAATTCGCTTTTTTTCGGCAGTCTATAGGTGTGCGCTATGGTTCCGGTTGTGAGGTCCGCAGTGGGCAAACCGATGTCTAGCTCATGATGCCCAGACCCAAAACACCTGAAAATGTCAATGACACGCAGATCCAATGGGCGCGTGTCATTGGCTCATTCAGAAACGCCCAAGCCAGAATAACCGTTATCATGCCAAAAATTGACGAAGTGACAGAGGCATATTCACTGTGTGGCCATAACCCGGCAAGGCTTACGCAGCCAAGCGCCAGTGTGTCCAACCCGCCCATACCAATTAACAGCGGCAACTGTGCTCTGGCGGGTTTAACCTTTTGATGCCCCAGAAAAGCCATGATGAGAACGGCGCTAAAGGCGACGGTTCTGGTGATCAGCATGCTCAAGGCTTCGTCACCTGTGGCCACAGCGGCTTGGCCAAAACCAAAGGTTGCGGCGAATGCGGCTGCTGCTGTCGTCGCCCAGATTATGGCTTTGTTTTGGTCTAAGCCTTTTTGACCATTATCTGACAGGATGGCGACCCCGGATACGCCGGTCAGGATGCTGAGCACTGCGACTGATTGTGCCAGCGACAAAGGCACGCCTGCAGCCGTGCTCCAACCAACCGACAGGATTGGATAGGCACCAATAATCGGTGCGACCAGACGGACTGGTCCGATGCTAAAGGCAATATAAAGTGCAACGGCGGCGACAGCAAAGCTGAGCCCAGAGGCGATGCTGAGCTGATAATACAGCGCGGTCATCCCCATCGGATTGCTGAACATCAGGGCAACGCCAGTCAAGACGATAATGCCACTGGCCAAAACCGTTAGTAGGCTGGCAAAAATCCCAGAGGATTGGCTGACGCTGCGGACACAAAAATCATGCAAACCCCAAGCAAAGGCTGCGCAAATCCCAAGACATAAAGCAATCATCGTACTGGCAATGGCCCCTGTATTGTGTTGCCATAAGGCGCACACCACCGCTCATGGTCGGTCGCGCAAGTCTATGATTTTCAGAGGCTTCTTACCAGTTAAAAGAGCGCCTTAGGTTGTCAGGCGCTCTTGGGTAGATCTTTTAGTGCCGGAAGGCAGAGGCCGCTTGCAGGAGCTGTGTTAAATATCCAGCGTGTTGTCTTTTTCCCAGCGCGAGAAATGCGACACAAAAGAATCCCATTCTTGATGTTTCATCTTGAGATACGCATCTGAAAATTCCTTCCCCATAGCGGCTTTCAGACCCTTGTCTTTGTCGTATTCCCGCAGACCATCCAGCATATTGAGCGGGAGTTTCGGGGCGCCGCGTACCTTATGGCCCTCGGCGTACATGTCGATATCCCATCGTTTGCCAGGGTCGGCTTGGGTTTGTACCCCGTCTAGACCGGCGGCGATGATCACCGCTTGCAACAAATAGGGGTTTACCGCGCCGTCTGGCAGACGTAATTCAAACCGGCCCGGGCCGGGCACGCGGACCATATGTGTACGGTTATTGCCGGTCCAGGTGACCGTATTGGGTGCCCATGTGGCTCCGGACATGGTGCGTGGCGCGTTGATGCGTTTATAGCTGTTGACCGTGGGGTTGGTAATCGCGGCCAGTGCACTGGCGTGTTTCATAATGCCACCAAGGAAATATTTTCCCTTTTCAGACAGTCCCAACTCGCCGGTTGGCCCTTCACCTTTGTCAGTGGCAAAGACATTAACTTTAGACGCAGCGCCGGGTGCATCCCAGACCGAGATATGCGCATGGCAACCATTGCCGGTTAACCCTTCGATTGGTTTGGGCATGAAAGTGGCACGCAGTCCGTGTTTTTCGGCGACTGACTTGGTCATAAATTTGAAAAAACTATGGCGATCGGCGGTGACCAGCGTATCGGCAAAGTCCCAGTTCATTTCAAACTGGCCGTTGGCATCCTCATGGTCATTCTGGTATGGGCCCCAGCCCATTTCCAGCATATAGTCACAGATCTCGCGGATCACTTCATAGCGCCGCATTACCGCTTGCTGATCATAGCAAGGCTTGGCGGCAGTATCGAAGGGATCGGAGATTTGGTCGCCTTCGGGGGTGAGCAAAAAGAACTCGGCCTCGATACCGGTTTTGACATGCATGCCCTCAGCGGCGGCCTCATCAACCAAGCGGCGCAACACATTGCGCGGGGCTTGGGCGACATCCTGGCCTTCCATGACACAATTTCCCGCCACCCAGGCCACTTCTGGTTTCCATGGCAGTTGAATCACCGACGCCGGATCTGGTACCGCCAGCATATCGGGGTGTGCGGGGGTCATATCGAGCCAGGTAGCGAAGCCGGCAAAACCGGCACCGTCTTCCTGCATATCCGCAATCGCCTGCGCCGGAACCAGTTTGGCCCGTTGCCCACCAAAGAGGTCGGTAAATGAAATCATAAAATATTTGACGCCGTTTTCTGCCGCGAATGCAGCGAGATCAATTGTCATAGTTTGTATACCTTTCCCAAGTTTCTATGGTGAATATCCAATCACTAAAGGCCCGGATTGTCATGTTTCTTAATACCCCTTTCCAGGATACCAATTTGTGCCAGCAAGTGGAATACCAGTCATTGCTGCGGCCTCGAGCGTCAATGCGCAGAGATCTTCCGGCTCAAGATTATGCAGGTGGTTCTTACCACAAGCGCGGGCGATGGTCTGTGCCTCAAGGGTCAGAACCTTGAGATAGTTTTTCAAACGCCGCCCACCTTCGATGGGATCGAACCGCGCCATTAACTCTGGATCTTGTGTGGTGATACCCGCTGGATCAAGCCCCTCGTGCCAGTCGTCGTAGGCGCCGCTTGTTGTGCCCAGTTTTTGGTATTCCGTTTCCCATTTCGGATCGTTATCTCCCAGCGCAATCAATGCGGCTGATCCAATGGCCACCGCGTCTGCTCCCATAGCCATTGCCTTGGCCACATCGGCACCGGTGCGAATACCGCCTGATACAATTAGCTGGACTTCGCGGTGTACGCCCAGATCCTGCAGGGCCTGCACTGCAGGGCGGATGCAAGCGATGGTCGGCAGGCCAACGTTTTCGATAAACACGTCTTGGGTTGCAGCCGTACCACCTTGCATGCCGTCCAGCACAACCACATCTGCGCCGGCTTTGACCGCGAGCGTGGTGTCAAAATAGGGGCGTGTACCACCGATTTTCAGATAGATAGGTATTTTCCAGCCGGTGATTTCCCGCAGTTCGAGAATTTTAATTTCAAGATCGTCCGGGCCGGTCCAATCGGGATGACGACAGGCGGACCGCTGATCGATACCCTTGGGCAAGTTCCGCATTTCTGCCACCCGGTCACTGATTTTCTGGCCTAGCAGCATGCCGCCACCACCGGGTTTTGCGCCCTGACCAACCACGATCTCAATCGCGTCGGCTTTGCGAAGGTCATCGGGGTTCATACCATAGCGCGAGGGCAGATATTGATAGACCAGTTTTGATGAATGCCCGCGCTCTTCGGGTGTCATGCCGCCATCGCCGGTCGTTGTTGAGGTGCCAGCTGCTGATGCACCGCGGCCCAATGCTTCTTTGGCGGGTCCCGATAGGGCGCCAAAGCTCATTCCAGCGATGGTTACAGGAATATCCAACTCGATTGGGTTGGCAGCAAAGCGGGTGCCCAATTTGACACCGGTCTCACATTTTTCGCGGTAGCCTTCGAGCGGGTAGCGCGAGATTGAGGCACCAAGGAACAGTAGATCATCGAAATGGGGGACCTTGCGTTTTGCGCCACCGCCCCGAATGTCATAAATACCGGTGGCCGCGGCGCGGCGAATCTCGGCATTGATGGGGTTGCTGAAAGTTGCGGATTGGATCGGTTCGGTGCGCGGGATGTCGGCGCTTTTTTCGTCTTTCATGGTCATCGTCCTTAATATGCGCCGGCGTTATCGACGTCAAAATTATACAGCTGGCGAGCCGAGCCATAGCGTGTAAACTCTTCCGGTTTTGCATCTGACTCGGCCTGTGCCAGCAGCACTTTCAGATGGGCAAGATGTTCTGGACGCATCTCTTTTTTGATACAATCTGCCCCGAGGCTTTTGACAGAACCGCGCACAAACAACTGCGCCTCATACAGGCTGTCGCCTAATGCATCGCCGGCATCGCCGCAGACCACCAGAGTACCGGATTGGGCCATGAAAGCAGACATATGCCCGATATTGCCATGCACGACGATATCGATGCCCTTCATTGATATGCCGCAGCGGGAAGAAGCATTACCCTTGATCACCAACAGGCCGCCATGGCCTGTTGCTCCGGCGTATTGGCTGGCATCGCCGTCTATAATTACCGTGCCTGACATCATATTTTCAGCCACGCCCGGTCCAACTGAACCTTTAACGTTGACCTTGGCCTGCTGGTTCATGCCAGCGCAATAATAGCCTGTCGAGCCATTGACGGTGACCTCAATCGGCGCATCCAGTCCCACCGCGATCGCATGGCTACCGCGAGGGTTGATGATATTCCAAGCGGTCTGGTTGGTATCAGTTTTTTGCGCATGAAGTGTGGCGTTCAATGTACGCAGATCGTTCTGTTCGAGGTCGAATGTTTGCATGTCAGTGATTCCAGAAATAAACAGTTGCGGGTTCGGGTTCCCAAACGCGGGCCTGATCGATACCGGGCAGATTGACCAAGGCGCGGTATTCCGAACCAAATGCCACATATTGATCGGTTTCTGCCATGACGGCTGGTTTACAGGCAATTGGGTCGCGCACAACACCAAACCCGTCTTTGGTTCCAACTACAAAGGTAAAAAACCCATCAAGATCTTCAAGGCTGCTGTCCAGTGCTTCGCCCAATGTGCTGCCTTGCTGCATCTTCCACGTCAGATAAGCCGCTCCAACCTCGGTATCGTTTTCGGTCTCGATATGAATGCCTTCGCGGCGCAGCTTGCGGCGCAGGCTGTTGTGGTTAGACAGTGATCCGTTGTGGACCAGACATTGATCAGGTCCGGTTGAGAACGGGTGCGCACCCATCGTGGTGACAGCAGATTCTGTGGCCATGCGGGTGTGGCCAATGCCGTGTGTGCCGGACATTTCGCTAACGTCAAACCGTGCAGCGACTTCGCTGGGCAGCCCGACCTCTTTATAAATCTCGATTGTGTCGCCTGCACTCATCACCCGCAGTTCGGGGCGCAGTTCGCGCAATGCGGTGCGGGCGGCATCGATGCTGTTGCTGGGTATGTTCAGGACCGCATGGGTGTCCTTGCGATTGAGGCTGACATCCGCGCCGATGACGGCACCAAGATCTTTGGCCAATGTGGCAAAATCTTCGGCCCCATTGTCAGATTGAACGGTCAGTTTTTTCTGTGTGTCGTGCTCGTTACCATAGATCGCAATACCCGCACTGTCCGGGCCTCTATCTGTCATTGTCACAAGCATTTCAGTTAGCATTTCACCGAGTTGTGGCTCTAGTGTTTTATCTTTCAAGAATAATCCGACGATTCCGCACATTCAAAATAATCCTTATCTTAAGTATGTGGCGATTGTCGTACTCTGAATTTGACGATTCCACAACTCTTAAGAAATTTATTTTCATTTAAGGCAAGTCGGATGATGGATTAAACAAAAGGCGGTAAATTTCTTCACCACCGTCCCCGAATTTGATATTTAGATTCTTAATATCGTTCGATAGCCTGCTTTGCCTCTAAGGCCTTATAGCTGTTTACTGAGTTTTTCAGATTTTGCTTTCTGCGACAAACTGCAAGCGATGCCAGGCAAGCCAGAAGATAACGCCAAGGACTGTCACGATCATTTCCCAGCCCTGTAACGGGTACACAGCCCTGACAGTTTCCAGATCAACTGCCTCACTTTCATATCCAATCGCCGATATAGTATCGTCTCCTTAGTTTTGTGCCAAAGCGGTTTTTTTGGCATTGATGTCGTCGCTTTGTGCGGCCTCAAAAGCCTTGTTTTCAGAAAAGTCTAATTCTTGCTGTTCAACCTCTCTTGGGACGCGCAATGCGCCAGTTGAATCGTCAATTTTGGACTTACCCTCTAACCAGCAATGTAGCAGATATACATTGACAACACCGATTGTAGCGGTCAACCCGCCTAAGAATGTCCCGAACGGGTTACCTTTGGAGATGATATGGGCGGCCCTCAACTCACCAGATAATAAAAACAGAAAGTTGAATGTAATTGCTGATAGCGTAGTGGGTGCCAGATAGATGCTGGTGACGGTCGAGGTGGTTCCTGTGACTTGGCTATCAATTAATTTGGGTGAATAAATCGGTGCTTTGGAAACGGCATAATCCTCAGAAACTAATATAGATCAAAAAGATCCCAATGCTCAACAGCAACGGGTTATCTTGCGGAGTGTCAGCCGCTGCAATTTTTTTGATCCACGGTCTGAGAACCAATAGTATAACCAGCTCACAGTCCTCGGCAATGGTATGGATAACGCCTGACGCATAGGTATCGTGATAGCCAAACTGGCATTTAATAAATGATAACACGCGCTCAATCTGGGCACCTAAAACGCTATATTCCTCATTACGTCGATTTTGCGAAGAGAATAAAGTCGGTCCTGGCTAGCGCTTAGTTTTACTGCCCAAGTGCGCCCTTTCGTACTCGTTACCCAATACGATCGTATCTTCCACGCAGATCAGATCGTCGGCATCTTTGTATTATGGACCTTATCTGTTGTGCTCTTCTACTGTGTAAACGAGACCACTTTTAGTGTCTAAACCGATATGGGCCTTCATCCCGAAATATCATTGATAGCCTGTCTTTGTTTGGCTTATCTGCGGGTCACGCTTGTGGGCCTTGTGTCTGGTCGAGGGTGCAGAGGCGATTAGAGTTGCTCCCAAAGCATGGATCAGACGCGTTTCCTAAGAAAGTATTATTTATAAATTAATTAAAAATAAAGAGTAGCGGAACACTGTTCTAATGTCTGTTGACGTTCGGGATTCACATTTGATTTGAGTTCTGATTCAAGTTTGCAAACGACAGGAGAGCAGCCTTGATCCGTTTCGTTTTGACCGATGCCCAATGGGCGCTGATTGAACCGCATTGCCTTGGCAAGGCATCCGGCCCCGGTCAAACCGGACGCGACCCACGTCTTTTCGTCGAAGCCGTTCTTTGGATTGTTCGAACCGGTGCGCAGTGGCGGGATTTACCGGATGAGTTTGGCAAGTGGAACTCAGTCTTCAAAAGGTTCCGCAGACGGGTAAAGGCAGACACTTTCTATCGCATGTTTAAAGCCTTGGCCGCTAGCCAAGACTTCGAATATGCGATGATTGATGGGTCTATCGTCAAAGTCCACCGCGCCGGTCAGGGCGCAAAAGGGGGACTCAGAGCCAGGCCATCGGGAAATCTCGCGGTGGGGTGACGACCAAGATATTGGCGCTGACGGACGCGCTGGGAAACATGGCTGACTTTTGCCTTTTGCCCGGACACAGGCCCACGACCTGCGCGGCGTGCCTGAATTGATCAAAGGCCTTCACGCAGATCACATGCTGGCCGACCGCGCCTTTGATGCGGATTGGTTGCGGAAATCTCTGTTAGAGCACGGCATCATGCCTGTCATCCCGCCACGCAAGAACCGCAAACACCCTGCGGACTACGACAAAGAAATGTATAAATGGCGGCATCTGGATGAGAACTTCTTTCAGAAGATCAAAGATTACAAAGGGATAGCCACGCGATATTGCAAAACCGACAGCAGCTTCACCGCATTCATCTCATTGGTCAGCACGGTATTGTGGCTAAAGTGAACGTCAACAGACCCTAATCATACTTCTGAAAGATGAGGAGTTTATGTTCTTGAGATGTGCAAAATTAAGTAATTGAAAAATAGGAAATAAAGAAAGATTTTTACTCAAAATAAAATTTCTAGAATTAAATGGGCCATAGTGGTAAATAGCATATACGGAAATCGTGCTTCAAATAAAAATACTGCGAAAAAGTTTGTAAAAACTGTATCCTTAAAATCCTATAGGGAGAACTACTGTGGAAGAACAATTAGCAGAGCTAGCGGCTAAGCTAGCGGAGGTCGAAGCAAAGACAAACGTGACCAATACCATGTTTGCTGAAGCCTATTATTATTTAACTATTCCGTTGATGATCCTGATTCATGCGGGCTTTCTTGCCTATGAAATGGGTGCTTCCCGAGTTAAAAATGTGTTATCCTCAGGGGTGAAAAACATTCTTGCATTTGCATTCATGATCCCGACCTTCTACTTCTTTGGGTGGTGGGTGTATTGGGCATTCCCGACGGGTTTATCTTTATCTATGGGTGCGATGGAAATATCCGGTCTAGATTATGCTAACTCGATTGCGCTGGGTTGGGGAGATGCCACTGCAGCGATGGGCCCCAATATCAATGATCAGAGCGCTGGTGTGTTTTTTGGCGCTTTCGCCCTGTTTGCATGCACTACAGCCTCGATTATGTCGGGAGCGGTTATTGAGCGCATCCAGACAGTCGGTTTTACAATTTTGGCGATTGTTTTAGGCTCGTTCGCATGGGTCGTTGCTGCAGCTTGGGGCTGGCATGCTGATGGATGGCTAGTAACTAAATTTGGTGTCCATGATTTTGGTGCGGCGGGTCTTGTACACGCTGTGGCTGGTTTTTTTGCTTTGGGCGTCCTATTAAACTTGGGACCGCGAATTGGCAAATTCAATGCAGACGGGTCCTCCAATCACATTGCAGGACACAATATGCCGCTCACAGTAACTGGTCTAATGTTGATCATCGTTGGTTTCTGGGGCTTCTTAATGGCATGTGTCATTATACCTGGAGAAGCATGGTCTTGGTACAACGATGCACCAGCGACGATTTACGGTACACCAATAACGCTGTCTGCACTTGCGTTTAACATTCTGATGGGGATTTCTGGTGGCGTCATTGGTGCTTGGATATATACCAAAGATCCTTTCTGGATGATGTCTGGTGCTTTTGCTGGAATTATCTCAGTCGCGTCTGGCTTGGATATTTATTTTCCGGCGTTGGCATTCATCATTGCGCTAGTCGCAGGAATCATTTTGAAACCTTGTGCTAACTGGCTAGAACAGCGTGGCGTTGACGATGCCGTTGGCGCGGTCACAGTGCATGGAACTATCGGGTTGTTTGGCGTGATTATGCTGGGTGTTTTTGCCAGTGGTTATCCGGCGCTGGATGCTTTTATGGGTGATGGCGTCCGTCCAACAGTGTCGCTTTGGGGACAGATAGTCGGTGCAGTTGTGTTTGGTTTGCTTGGTTTTGTTCCAGGTTATATATGCTCGTTTATCCTTAATCAGATGGGTATGCTACGCACTCCAGAAGCGGCAGAGATTGCTGGTTTAGATCCTGCCAAAGTTCCGGCTCAAGGATACCCAGAAGGAATTCCAACTTCACCAGCAGCATCAAGTTAATTAAAAAAATAGGAGAATAAAATGGGATTTCCTTATGATACTGGTGACTGGTCACCGATTTTTGCAGATGGTGCAAGCGGGGTAATGTTTATGGGCTGGGGCGGAGCCGCCCCAGGGTTTTATACCTTCGTAGCTGTGGTTTTGTGCGTTGTTGTATTGTGGAAGGGTAACAAATCTGAACATGAGCAATACGAAAAATTAGAAAAATAACTCCGGAAATATTTTAAAAGGCCGCTGTTTAAGCGGCCTTTTATATTTGACCAAGCTCTTGGCTAGCAACAGATGCTAATAGCCAGCCTTTATCCCAATAAGCGGTACCCTGCCTAGCCGACTTGAGGATAGGAAATTACTGACAGGTAGCGCGCGGGTAATTTGACCAAGACTTCTGGGCCATGAGCCGCATCCGCATCAAAAAACAGCGTATCGCCGGGCTTAAGAGCATAGACCTGATTGCCATGGCGGTAATCTATCTCGCCTTCCAACATATAGAGCATTTCGATCCCATCATGTTGGAACATAGGAAACACATCAGACTCGCCGCTGAGTGTGATCAAATACGGCTCGACTATCACACCGCTGGCGTTTGAGCCAACGTGACCCAAAAGATTATACTGATGCCCCGCTCGGGTGCCAGCGCGTTCAATTTCGACGCCTTCGCCAGACTTTGTATGAACCGCCGCACGCGGTTCCTCAAAGCGGCGGAAAAAACTTGTTACCGGAACGCTCAGCGCCCGTGACAGACTTTGCAATGTTGTCAATGACGGCGACGTATGCCCGTTTTCGATCTTAGATAACATGCCGATTGACAGGCCGGTCATTTTTGCCAGTGCTGCAACAGTAATTTGTTTCTGCCGTCGATAGGCCCGAACTTCGCGTCCAATCGCCACTTCGAGATTTTTCTCTCGCTCACCGCTAACACGGTGTGGGTCTTGGGCCAGTTTGGCAACGGTCATAAAACTCTCCGATACAACTAAAAAGGTGGATATTACCCCACGCTATATGATATTCTCACACTATGCGCTGCTTAAAGCAAAGTGGGTTACGGTTCTATTCCTGCTCATAGCGCACCGCTATTTGGTAATATAATATGTATCAAGACAAAAAAAAGATCGTTCTTGGTTTTCTTATTTTTCCAGGTTTTCCGATGTCATGCCTGACATCCGCAATTGAACCGTTGCGCGCTGCAAATGAAATCGCGGGTGCTGAGGTTTTTGCCTGGAAACTGATCTCTGAAACTGGTGACCGTGTCAAATCCAGCGCTTTGGTCAGTTTTGACCCCGATCTAACCCTCGATACAGCCGATGATCTTGATTTTTTGATCCTTCTCAGTAGTCCCCTTGCTCAGTTTAAAAACCCGAAACACGCCAATGGCCGCCTGCGGCATCTGGCCCGTCACGGTGTCTGCATGGGGGGGGTCAGCGGTGGTGTGTTTCCTTTGGCTCGTTCCGGTCTGCTCGCGGGCAGTACCTGCAGTGTGCACTGGTGCTATGAGGCTGCATTCGAGGCTGAGTTTCCTGATCTGGCCACCACCGATAATGTGATTTTGATTGATCGTGACCGGTTCACGGCGTCGGGCGCTGCGGCGGCTTTCGATCTGATGTTGCATCTGGTCGAGGCGCGCCTTGGCGGCTCGATCACGACTGAGGTGGCCTGCTGGTTTCAGCATCCCCTGATGCGTGGTGAAGGGGTGCGCCAACGCATTCCCACGTCAAAACGGGAAAGCACTGCGGATATGTTGCCCTCGCCGGTTGCCGAAGCGGTTGCGATTTTTGCCGAGCACATCACCCATCCATTGGATGTGGCAGAGGTGGCCGATATGGTCAACGTCTCGACACGGCAGTTGGAGCGCAGTTTTAAAAAGGCAACTGATCAAAGCCCGTCCTTGTATTACCGCCAGCTGCGGGTGAATGCGGCCAGGCAACTGGTATTATATTCAAAAGACAGTATGACCGAAATCGCCAATGCGGTTGGTTACGCCAACGCCACGCCCCTGATCCGCTATTACAAAAAGGCTTTTGGTCTTTCACCGCAGGATGATCGTAAGAAAATCAATCTGTTCCGGGTGCAGTCCAATAAACCGCTGCCTGCGGTTTAATGGTGTATTCAGCTCAGACCTTTGGCCGCAGTGCACAGCGCATGATGGAGCGAGGCAGCAGAAGAGCGTGGGCACAACACACTGAACTTGTAACCCGCAGAACTGCAAATCACCAGACAACCCAGATGTTCGATTGCACTGCGGCTGACGCTGTTTGAAATCATGGCTTTTGCATCAAGCGGGCACAACCGTTCGAACATCGCCACCGTATTTTCGCCCTCAACATCAAATCGTGCCCAACCGTCGGTTTGCTCGGTGACCGAAGCACTGGACCCAAAGCCGGTACGCAGCATATGGGCAAGATCTTCATGGGCGTCATGTGCGGCCATGACCATCCACTGATCCGGCCCTATCCAGAAGGCCGTCATTTCCAGCCCCGAATTGACTTTGCCGACCTCGGGCAGATCAATGCCGATCAAGTTTGGGGCGGTCTTATGGACCGTTTTCGCCACCCCGTGCCGCGCGCTCACCGAGGCCAGCGCCCAATTTGGTTGCTCGGAGATTTCCAAGCCTGGAAAACTGTCGGTCTGCGCGGTTGTGCCGCCCAGCGGGGTAATTGCTATAAGATCATGCACGCAGACGTTCTCCTTCCGGGTCAATAAAATGGGCGCTGACCACCTCAATTTGGATATCTGTTCCGGTAAGCGGGCTGACGGCGCGTATGATTTCGCCCTTTCGGTCGCCGCCATTTTTCAAAAAACCAATCCCAATCGAGCTGCCAAGGCAGGGTGAATAGGCGGCCGAGGTGATATAGCCCTGATCGTTTGCAGCGTTCGCCACGGCGTCTTTTGCCATTAAATGCGCACCGGCGGTGACTTTGGCGTTGCTGTCGACCGGCTTAAAGCCGACAAACATCAACATATCGGGTTGATTGAGGCCTTCGCGCTCAGACAAGGTGGATCCGATGCTATCTTTCTTCTTCGATACCATCCGCCCCATGCCAAGGTTCTGCGCGCTGGTGGTGCCATTCAATTCGTTACCGGCAGCATGGCCTTTTTCGATCCGCATCACACCCAATGCTTCAGTCCCGTAAGGCACCACATCAAACTCTTCCCCTGCCACCATCAATCGGCGCATCAACGCGTCGCCATAGCGGGTTGGCACCGCAATCTCAAATGCCAACTCGCCAGAAAAAGAAATTCTGAATAAGCGAGCCCGCAGCCCGCCACAAACGGTGATTTCGCTACAGGCCATAAACGGGAAAGCTTCATTCGAAATATCGAAAGCTGGATCGATGATCTTGCGTAGTAAGTTGCGTGAATTAGGCCCTGCTACAGCGTATTGCGCCCAGGCTTCTGTGGTTGAGATCAGTTGTACATCAAGATCAGGCCACAGGCATTGACGGGCAAATTCCATATGCCGGTACACGCCAACCGCATTAGCGGTGGTGGTGGTCATCACGAAATGATCCTCACCCAACCGCGCGGTTGTGCCGTCATCCATGGCAATACCGTCTTCACGCAGCATAAGCCCATAGCGGGTTTTACCAACTGCCAGCTTGGCGAAACCGTTGCAGTAGATCTTGTTAAGAAAGGTTGCAGCATCACTTCCTTGCACGTCAATTTTACCCAAAGTGGTAACGTCGCAAACACCCACGGATTTGCGGGTTGCCAAGACTTCGCGGTCAACTGATTGGCGCCAATGGGTTTCACCGGCTTGCGGGAACCACTGCGCCCGCAGCCACATGCCCACCTCGACAAATGCAGCGCCCTGTTCGGCAGCCCATTTATGGCTTGGCGTCAACCGTGTCGGGCGAAAATCGGCGCCGGTAGAGCGACCTGCAAAGGTGCCGATAGCCACAGGTGTATAGGGGGGGCGAAAGATTGTCGTGCCGGTTTCCGGAATGGATTTTCCGGTCAATTCTGCCATGACGGCAAGCCCGCCCATATTGGATGTCTTGCCTTGATCGGTGGCCATGCCCAGCGTGGTATAGCGTTTAAGATGTTCGACTGAGCGAAAGTTTTCCTGATGGGCGAGTTTGATATCTTTCACTGTTACATCGTTTTGCTGGTCGAGCCACGCCCGTCCGCTGCCGGATTTCACATACCAGAACGGCGTGATGTTGACGTCGCCATCCTCGGTCTCGGGCTGGGACGGTACGCTGGCGATGATGCCAATATCTGATAGCGCAGCGGCAGCGGCAGCAGCGCCTTTTGCAAGCGCTGCGGCGGTGCTGAAATCGCCTTGGGCTGCGCCTGCAACCAACATACCTCTCGGCAGGTCAGCCCCGGGACAGAACGCCGCCAGTCTCTCATTCCATACGGGCCTTCCGCGTTGGTGACAGGTCATGTGAACGTTGGGATTCCACCCCCCCGAGACCCCCAGAGCGCCACAGCGAATGACCCGTTCCCTGCCGTCTTGTGTGCGCAGCCTAATCCCTTTGAGGCCAAGGCGTCCCTGAGCGTCGATCACCTGTGCTCCGGCAATTAATTCGCAATCGGCAATTCTGGGGGCGTTTTCGCGGGTATCGATCACTGCCGCTACATTGACGCCTTTGGCCAACATATCCGTAGCGGTTCGGTGGCCGTCATCATGGTTGGTGAACACGGCAACCTGCTGATCTGGTGTCACGGCCCAGCGGTTTGCATAACTGCGCATGGCGCTGGCCAGCATGATACCAGGACGATCGTTGTTTTCAAACGCAATGGGCCGGTCCAAAGCGCCGGTGCACAGCAGTGTACGTTGGGTATATATACGCCAAAGAATCTGTCGTGGCTTGCCGGTGTCGGGCACGGCGACGTGATCTGAAACCCGTTCAACCGCCCCGTAAATGCCATGGTCAAACGCGCCAATCACTGTGGTGCGCGACATCAGGCGCACGTTTGGCATTGTCGCCAGTTCGGCGGCGGTTTGTGCCGCCCAATCTGCACCTGATTGGTCCCCAACAGTAATAGTTTCAGCATTCAACCGCCCGCCAAAGGCAAAATCCTCATCGGCGACGATCACCTGCGCACCGGCGTTTCCAGCTGTGAGCGCGGCCGCAAGACCTGCGGGTCCGGCGCCGATGATCAATAAATCGCAGTGCAGAAACCCTTTGTCATAGCAATCGGGATCATCTTGTTGCGACAATGACCCCAATCCGGCGGCTTTGCGTATGATCGGCTCGTATACCTTTTCCCAAAACGCTGCGGGCCACATAAAGGTTTTATAATAAAAACCCGCAGTAAGGAAATTCGAGAATTTATCGTTGATCTCCATTGCGTCAAACGTCAGCGACGGCCAGCGGTTCTGGCTTTGGGCTGTTAAACCGTCGAACAATTCTACCGTTGTGGCGCGGGTGTTGGGTTCTTGCCGGTTGCCGCCGCGCAATTCGACCAGCGCGTTGGGTTCTTCTGAGCCGGCGCTCAAAACACCACGCGGGCGGTGGTATTTGAACGAACGCCCCATCAACCGCACACCGTTGGCCAATAGCGCCGAGGCGAGTGTGTCGCCGGGGTGACCGCGATAGGCCGCACCATCGAAGTGGAAATTGAGGGTTTTAGTCTGGTCGACCTGCCCTCCGGCGAGGCGGTTTATCTGCTTCATTTGCTGCGCCCTTGCATGCGGGCCACATCGCGGGCCAATTCAACGTTTGAAATTTCATGGGTTACCGTGTTGCGGGTGACAACCAACCAGCTGCGGTCACCGCCTTCGTGAAACCAAAGTTCGCGGTGTTCGCCGGCGGGATTATTGCGCAAATATTGATAGTTATAGAACTGCTCGGCGGCGTCATCGGCTTGCCAATCGGGTCTGTCGATCAGCGACGCGTCGCCAAGATAGGTAAATTCCTGCGCATCTCTTGGCCCCAAAAGCGGGTGATTTATAATCATATCGGGCAGTCCTTAATGCAGATTGGGCTGTGCGCCCATGCCTTTTTCGTCAATCATATAGCCGCGTTGAAAGCGGTCGAATCGATAGGCGGTGGCAACTTGGTGGGGGGTGTCTGTTGCCAGAAGGTGGGCAAAGCATAATCCGGAGGCCGGGGTCGCTTTAAAGCCGCCATAGCACCAACCACCGTTGAAATAGAGCCCACCGATATGGGTTTGGTCGATGATCGGCGAGCCATCCATCGACATATCCATAATGCCGCCCCACATCCGCAGCAGACGCGCGCGCCCGATGGCCGGCAGGATGGCCATGCCGCCTTCGCAGACATCTTCGACAACGGGTAGATTGCCGCGCTGTGCATAGGAATTATAGCCGTCGATATCGCCACCAAAAACCAGACCGCCCTTGTCGGACTGGCTGCAATAGAAATGCCCAGCCCCGAATGTGATCACTCCGGGTAATAACGGTTTGAGACCTTCGGAGACAAAAGCCTGCAGCACATGGCTTTCAATCGGCAGGCGCATGCCTGCCTTGGCCATCAACCGGCCCGATGACCCCGCCACCGCGGCGCCCACTTTTTTCGCACCGATAAAGCCGCGTGAGGTTTCGACCCCGACGCAGACGCCGTGCTCAATGCGAAAACCGGTAACCTCGCAGTTTTGGATGATATCGACACCGCGGCTGTCGGCCCCGCGGGCATAGCCCCAGGCCACCGCGTCGTGTCGCACTGTGCCACCTCGCCGTTGTGCCAGACCACCTTTGATCGGAAACCGCGCATTATTGACGTTTAGAAACGGATATTCGGCTTTGATCTGTTCGGTACTGAGCATAACGGCATCCGCGCCGTTGAGGATCATGGCATTGCCTCGGCGCGTAAAGGCGTCGCGCTGGGCATCGCTGTGGATGAGGTTCAGAATGCCGCGCTGGCTGATCATTGCGTTATAATTGAAATCCTGCTCCAAACCCTCCCACAGTTTAAGCGACATTTCATAGAACGGCTCATTGCCGTCCAACAGATAGTTCGAGCGGATGATCGTGGTATTGCGCCCTACGTTACCCCCGCCGATCCACCCTTTCTCAAGGACCGCGATCTTTTTCTCGCCATATTTTTTGGCCAGATAATAGGCCGTTGCAAGGCCGTGCCCGCCACCGCCGATGATAACAATATCATAGGCACTTTGTGGCTCTGGGTCCCGCCATGCTGGCGTCCAACCCTTGTGCCCTGTCAAGGCTTCCTTGATCACTTTGAACCCGGAATAGCGCATATTCACCTCATTTTTCTGCCCTTTGATACTGTGGTTTGTTTTGAAAGGGACATAGGAAGATCGGTCACACAGACTATGAAATGCGACACACTTGCATAAAAATGCAGCTAGGTATTCTGGTAACAGTTTTGCACCGTTGTGGAACGAACGGGAACCACAGCACAGAAAACTGTTTCGATAAGTGAGTAATCCATCACCAGATTACTTGTCTGATTAAGTACTGGGGCGGTTGCGTTGGGCGCCTTTGCGATAGATGCGCGATGAGACTTGTATCGGATGCCCATCCGGGTCTTTGGCGTTTGCAAACTCATAACCATTGGCCTTGTGAACGGGTCCAAATACCAAATTGTTTTGACGCGCCCGGGTGCAGAAGCCGGCGACATCGCGCACGCCAAAGATCAACTTGACCAGAGTTTGGCCATCTTTTCGACCGTGGGCCAACGGATGCAGCATGATACTGGGGCCGCTGTCAGAGGGTAGTAATTCAACGATTCGGTCGCCTTGTTCTTGCAGGGCGGTAAATCCAAAGTTTTGATGATAAAATGCAGCCATTGCCGCAGTATCTTTTGTATAAATCAAATAGCTTGTGAGCATAGAGTGCAACCTATTGTTTTTATATGACTTAACTTGGAAATATTAAAAGGATTTTAGATGTATTGGTGTATAATTCAAAGAGCGGAGACGGCCACATATGAAAATTTGTCAATTTCCAAACGTCACAATCACCAGAGTTTTTGATCAGATATTGCGCTGCAGCTTAACATAGCATATTTGTCAGGTATAGACGGGGACAGGGTCTCATCACGTTTTGAACTGTCGCCAATCAATGGAGTGCTTAGTATGCGTCCAGTTGGGCTTTACGCGGATGATACCTCGGCTTGGTCTTCCCGACCGGAATTGAACGATACGGCGATGACGGCGCTGAACCACTTGCGCCTGGTTGCTTTGGAATGTCGGTCTGCGGCGCGCGCAGATCTATATCAGGCCTGTGCGGTGCTGACGCATGATAAAACCGTGGCGCAGCGCGCCTATGCCGAAACGCTTGTGAAATGCCTGTGCCAAGCTCTTGGGAAAAAGCCGGTTTTTTATGCACCTGGGGTTCGCGAAGTTTCCTTTGATGAGGCGTGGCTGATGCGGCTTATTCAAAGTTCTGCGGGGGCAGATTTCAACAGTTTTGAGTTTCTCATCCGGTCACGCGTGCCGCATATTGCTCAGCGCAATTTGGCCTTTTTGATCCACTCAATGTCTGAGTCATTTTATCAGACTTAGAATGATTCTAAAAAGTTCTTGGCATTGGTTTAAACTTGTGTATGTTGTGACTATAGCAGCAAGCCAGACCAATCGCATGAGCCTTTTCGCTCTCAGCTGATGTCAAGCCAGCCATCATTATAGTAACAAACCTTGGGATAACCCTCATGAATCAGACAGCAGCTGCATTGGCGACCGATGCAAGGACAGAAATAGTAAATGCGCTCAATCAGTCGGTGGCAGAAACCGTTGTCACAACAATGTTGGCCCAGAATTTTCATTGGAATGTGACTGGCATGGCCTTTGCGCCCCTGCATGCATTATTTCAAGATATCTATGAAGATCATTTTATTGGGCAGGATGATCTTGCCGAGCGGATCAAAGCGTTGAATGCCCATGCAGATGGCACGTTGGCGGGCATGTTAAAGCGGTCAAAAGTTGATGAACATAGTGGCCATGCGAGCGATAAAGAAATGATCAAAATGATGTGTGCCGCGCAGGAAACATTATCAGATACCCTGGCAGGCTGTGCGCAAACCGCGGCCAATCATGGTGACACGCTCACTGAAGATCTGTGTATTTCTCGCGGCCATAAGCATGAAAAGTTTGCTTGGTTTTTGCGCAGCCACCTAGGGTGATGTGACCCCGGACATTTGATCCAATAAATCCTTGCTGCCTTTTTTGAGGCATCGGCGGCGATAAGCTTGGGGCCACGCCTCATACCCGCCCAAACGGTTTTGTTGCTCAAGCAGAGTGTTGATAAATTCGGCGCGCTGCTTTTTCTTCTTCAACGCCTTAAACGTTGATTTCTGTGCTTTGGTCATCGAACAGCCGATACAATGCCCCTCGCGCTTGAATTTGCAGATGTCGATACAGGGGCTGAGTATTTTTGCCATTTTTTAACCAAGTATTTTTTACTGCCACGAATAGTGTAACTTACCACAGTTCAGCGGCCTTTCTAAAGGCCATCCCTACCCTTTTGTAAATTTTTTAAGAGCCTGAGTTGGTTAATCGGGGCCCGCGACATCTGTTCGGTCATTGTCTCAACTTCAGCGTTCAGCGTGTTATCAGGAACAGATTTCAGTACCAGTCCAAATTTTCCAGCCTCTTTGCTGTCGATTTTACCACTAGTGAACAGGATCCTTGGGCTTTTTCCGCGTCGCGCCGGTACACCCGGATTGCCGGGGTGGGGCAACCCCAGACCCGGGCGGGCTCACAGTCAATTTTGGGGCTGTGTCCGATGACCGTCAACAACAATGGATACGCGCCCTTTTCGTTAAAACGGCTTATCGGCGGTTATGAGCCATCGAAACCAGTCATATGTGTCTCACCACGTGCGCGCGATAACAGGATTTGTTTCTGCCGTTCACGAAACCTGTTTTTATCAGATTCCGACGTCTGTTCCATGCATTGGTGACACGAAACTCCGTGCTCGTATTCGCTGCGGTCGCGGTCTTCGGGCAGGATCGGACGACGACAGGCATAGCACAGCTGATGCGGGCCTTCAGTCAACCCGTGTCCAACCGAGACCCTGGCGTCAAATACAAAACACGCGCCCTGCCAGGTACTGTCGACAGCCGGCACTTCTTCTAGGTATTTTAAAATGCCGCCCTTTAGATGGAACACTTCCTCAACGCCCTGACCCAGCAGGTAATTGGTGGATTTTTCACAGCGGATGCCTCCGGTGCAGAACATCGCAACCTTTTTGTTGTGAAAGCGGGCTTTATTTTCCTCCCACCAAGCGGGGAAATCACGAAACGATTCGGTGTCTGGGTTGATTGCGCCGGCAAAACTGCCAATCCCCACCTCATAATCGTTGCGGGTATCAATCACGGCCACATCCGGAGAATTAATCAATGCGTTCCAATCCCCTGCCTCCACGTAATGGCCAACCCGCGCCTTTGGGTCGACATCCGGCTGACCCATGGTCACGATTTCTTTTTTCAGCTTAACCTTCATACGGGGAAACGGCGGGGTGCTGGCATGGCTCAGCTTATACTCAAGATCGCTGCACCCAGGCAGAGCTCGTAAATAGTCTAGCGCGGCGATTATATTCTCTTGGTTGCCGGCAATGGTGCCATTGATCCCCTCAGGGGCCAGTAAAAGCGATCCGGTCAGACCCAGAGCGTTGCACTTATCCTGCAGCGGACCTTTGAGCGTCTGCGGCTGATCAAAACGGGTAAAATGATAAAGAGCTGCCACGGTAAACATGTACAGGGCCATACGATGAACGCCGCTTATGGGCAAGTCTTTGAAAAAACTATCGGCTCATTTGCAAAAAAAGCGCGCTTGCACCAATAGGCTAAACACGGCAGGATCGCCGCAAACAAGGCTTTTAGAGAGGCTCAAAATGTCACAAACAGCGCTGATCGTGATCGACGTGCAAGTTGATTTCTGCCCAGGTGGTGCCCTCGCTGTGCAGGGGGGCGATGATATTGTTGCGCCGGTCAACGATTTAATGACGCAGTCTCAGACGGTCATCTTAACGCAGGACTGGCATCCCGCAGGCCACAGTTCTTTTGCCAGCAGCCATGAACATAAGGTCCCGATGGAGCTGATCGAAATGCCGTATGGGCCGCAAGTTCTATGGCCTGATCATTGTGTTCAAGGCAGCCCCGGAGCAGCGTTTCATCCTGATCTTAACACGGACCGGGCGGATATGATCATTCGGAAAGGATTTCGGCCACATATCGACAGTTATTCGGCGTTTTTTGAAAATGACCGGACCACTCCGACAGGATTGGACGGCTATCTCAAAACCCGTGGGATTTCTGAATTGGTCATGGTGGGCCTTGCGACTGACTTTTGCGTGGCGTATTCAGCGGTAGATGCAGCCAAGCTCGGATATCACGTGCGTGTTCTCCTGCCAGCCTGTCGCGCCATAGATATGGACGGGTCATTGGTCGCAGCACGCCAGACCATGCGCTCGGCCGGAGTAGTGTTAGAGGGTTGAAACATGGTTGATATCGCCACCCGGGTCTGGAATCATAAATGGAAAATTGACCCGATTGTGCGGTCATTGATCGATACCGATTTTTATAAGTTGCTGATGTGCCAATCGGTTTTCCGCAACAGGCGCGATACGCGGGTGGCGTTCTCGCTGATCAATCGCTCGTCTGAGGTGCGGCTGGCTGATTTGGTTGACGAGGGTGAGTTACGCGAACAGCTTGATCATATTCGCAGCATGCAATTGACCCGTGGCGAAAGCACATGGCTGCGCGGCAATACATTTTATGGCAAACGCCAGATGTTCCGCCCTGATTTTATGGAATGGTTTGAGGGCATGCGCTTGCCCGATTATCATCTTGAGAAGCGTGATGGCCAGTATGAGTTGAGCTTTGAGGGCAGTTGGCCCGAGGTAATGATGTGGGAAATTCCGGCGCTGGCGGTGTTGATGGAACTGCGCGGTCGGGCGGTTTTAAAACATATGGGCCGGTTCGAGTTGCAGGTGCTCTATGCCCGCGCAATGACCAAGCTGTGGCAGAAAATCGAAGCGATGCGTTATGTCGATGACCTGCGGATTGCTGATTTTGGCACGAGACGCCGTCATTCCTATCTTTGGCAGGATTGGTGTGTTCAGGCGATGCTTGAGGGTTTGGGCGATAAATTTGTCGGCACGTCCAATTGCGCCATCGCCCGCCACCGAGATATCGAGGCGATCGGTACCAATGCCCATGAACTGCCGATGGTATATTCGGCGCTTGCGGTTGATGATGTGGCTTTGGCGCGCGCGCCCTATGATGTCTTGGCCGACTGGCAGGAAGAGCATGATGGCAATCTGCGTATCATCCTGCCGGACACCTATGGCACCGAAGGATTTTTGAACAACGCACCCGACTGGCTAGCCACTTGGACAGGCATTCGCATTGACAGTGGCGACCCCGCACAGGGTGCAGAGACCGCCATCAACTGGTGGGTATCCAAGGGCCAAGACCCCCGTGACAAACTGGTGATCTTTTCCGATGGTCTGGATGTGGCTGAAATGCTGTCATTGCAGCGCAGATTTGCAAGCCGGGTGAAAGTTTCCTTCGGTTGGGGGACCAATCTGACCAATGACTTTCGGGGTCTCGTACCAGATCGAGGACTGGATGCATTTTCGCTGGTCTGCAAGGCAGTTTCCGCCAATGGCAATCCCACGGTTAAATTGTCTGACAACCCCAACAAAGCTGTAGGGCCTGACGATGAGATTGCGCGGTATAAGCGGGTTTTTGATGTGACCGGACAGACCCCCCTTAAAGTGATGGTCTAGGTTTCAGATTTCCAAAACCGAAAAGCCAACGAGCCATAAAATCCAAACTGTTCTAGGGTATACGGCTGTTCAACAGATGCGTCAGACTGGCACCCGCTTCAAAATACAGCGCTTTTGCGGTGCGAAACCGCGCGTGGGTCGCCGGGGTGATCGGCACCGGAAACGCGCTGTCATCGTCTTTTATCACCCAGTCGACGGCGCATTTCCCAAACAGCGTGCCCGGGCCAATTCCGCGGCCGCTAAAGCCATAGATTGAGATTGCCTTTGGGCCGATATCAACCACTTTTGGTAAGTAATCTTCGGTCATGGCAATCTGTCCGGTCCAACTGTGTGGCATATCAACACCCGCAAGTTGAGGATAGAGACGGGCGAGTTTGCGCCGTGCCCAGTGGCGGTGACTACCTGCCCCAAATCCGTCCAGATTGCCAATCGCGCCGATGATCAGACGCCCAAATTTGTCGAGACGAAATGACGACATGATCTGTGCTGTATCCCAACAGCCTTCGCCACCGGGAAGAATAGCCGCGCGTAGATCATCGGGCAGCGGGTCCGTCGCCAGTTGAAAGTAATGCACCGGAATATAGGCATTTTGAGCCAGACCCCCGGCGCCATAGGCGTTTGTGGCCTGAATAAGTCTGCGCGACCTGATCTCACCGGCCAGTGTTTGAATTTTCCAGTGGCCGTCGTGAAACTGTACTGATTCTGCGGCTGAGTGTTCATAGAGGTTTGCCCCCGCAGCGCGGGCGGCCCCTGCCAGACCTGTGGCAAAAGACAAAGGTTGGATGGTTCCGGCACGTCCATCCCATAAGGCGCCGTGAAACCGTGTTGAGCCGGTCCTTTGCGCCGCTTGCTCTGCCGACAAAAGCATCACAGGTGCGCCCCGCGCCACCTGTTGGCGATACCGGTTTTGCAGATCGCGCCAGCCACGGGCATTATGAGCACAATGCAGAGTGCCGTTCCGGGTGGCTTCACAGGTGATTTGATGCCGTTCAATCAGCTCAAAAACCACTGCAGGGCCTTGGGACAGCATGGTGTTCATCCGTTCACCGTGCGCTTGCCCAAGGGTTGCAAGCACTTGATCCGGCGGTTTCCACAAACCGGCGTTCACCAAACCCACATTTCGACCCGAGCCGCCATGACCGATCGTCTCTGCCTCTATCAGAGTTACGTCCACCCCCGCCTGTGCCAGATGCAATGCTGCCGAAAGCCCGGTAAACCCAGCACCAATGACAGCCACTTCACAGCTGACATCCTGCTCAAGTCTCTGCGGGTTTGTGCTATTTTGGGCTGTTTCACGCCATAAGTTTCCGGATGACACCATGCTGATAAGCCTTTGAAACACAGGACGGATGGGCGCGGGTATCTGCCCGATTACATGTGAGACTACTCCAAAGCGCAACAGTGTAAAACGGGTGATCTGTCACAGGCGGTTGTTGACCAGTGCGGCGCCTTCTGAAAGTGCGCCTAATTTGGCATATGCGATATCGGGATCAACGGCGCCAAAGCCGGCAAATGTCCCAAATCCGCAATCCGATCCGGCAATCACCCGCTCCGTTCCAACAATATCGACAAAGCGCTCGATCCGCTGCGCCACCAGTTCTGGATGCTCGACGAAATTTGTCGTCGTGTCCACCACCCCGGGCACCAGTATTTTCGTATCTGGTATTTCGGCCTTGCGGTCGCGGAATGTGGTCCATTCATGTCCATGGCGCGGGTTCGATGTTTCAAACAACACATAGCTTGGTTTGGCGCGCATCAGGGTCGAAAACATGGTGTCCATTGGAATATCGCAGCAGTGCGGCCCCTCATAGTTGCCCCAGCAGATATGTAGCCTGACTTTTTCAGCGGGAATATTTTCTAACGCGTGGTTCAGCGCCTCGACGTGGCTGTCGGCAATTTTGACAAATTCTGCATCGCTGAGATCGGTAAAAAGCATGTGGCGCGATAATGCCAGATCGGGGCAATCGAGTTGCAGATCAAGGCCGGCGTTGACAATGGCCTCATATTCATCGCGCATCGCATCGGCCAGCGCTGCCAGATAGGCTTCGCGCGTGGAATAGAAATCATTTTGTAAAAACAGTGAAATCACCCCCGGCGAGGCGGCGTTCATAAAGCCACGTTTGGCGCCGTGTTGCGCCATCGCCGCCTGCAGGTTGGCAATGTCCTTTCCCAATTCTCCCTGCCCTTTGGAGCGTACGTCTCCGGTGCACATCGGGCGGGCGTATTGCGGTGTGCCGCCATCGTCGGCCAGCCGCTGCAAAAAGCCGGGGAACATTTTTAAATCGGCGGGGGCATTGCGCGGACTGTCGCCGGAAAAGCCCGTATAGCGGTCTTTCACATAGGTCGCATAGGATATTTTAGACGTTTCGCCGTCGCTGACGATATCAATGCCAGCCGCCACCTGTTTGGCCACGGTTCTGGCGACGGCTGCGCGCATTGTCTGGTCAAAATCAGCCGGATCAAACGATTCCTCACGTTCGCGGGCAAAAATAAAGTCGACGACGTCCTGCGTGCGTGGCAAAGACCCGACATGGGTGGTGACGATTTCAGACATGGCCTGCGCTCCTGTGATGTGTCTCGTGATTGTTCATTGCGGTCTCTCTCTTAGTCGCGCGCCGCCGCGCGGGCCTTTATGACGATTGCGTCATCCGGTGTGCAGCAAAATCTGCTTCCACACCGAGGTTTCATCGAATAGGGCGTATTCGCGCCGCAGACCCCGAGGCCCGAACTCGGCGTGGCATATGCCCAGAAGGTAAATTTTTGCCCCGGTGGGGGGACCAAACATTCCCCAGCCATCATGGGTGCCGCTCAGGCTCCAACGCAGCGCGGCACGGGGGGGCATCATGGCATCTTCACGGCCAATCTGGTGATCAATTTGAAAGGTAGCATTGGGCAGCGCGGCGCGCAGCGCCATCCAAAACCGGTCGGCCGCATCCGGTCCATAGGCGGTGATCCCGCCTGGGTATTCGCACTGCACTGCCCGATCATATTCGATGGGAATAACCGACAGATCAGCCGTCATAATTTGTTGCAGGATGGCAGCGTATTTCGCGCCCCATTTATTGTCGTTGCCCCGACCCTTATAGGGCCCCTCGATATCGGTTTCGGGACACAGCGGTTTAACGGCGGCCGCAGGGCCGCCCTCGCGGGCAATCAGGTCTGCTGCATAGGCTTTTGCATCCCATCCCATTTGTCGCACGATCGCGCCTTGGTCGCGTACCAGCCATTCATCATCAATCGCGTTATTGCGGGCGTGGCAGTCGGCAATGATCCGGTAAACCAGAGGCTTGCCGGTGGCCGCGCCAAAGCCGCCATCACCAAGGTGGGTTGCCGTGGATAGGATGCGGTGCGAACTCAGCATGCCGGTCTCGGGGGTTCCGGACCAGATCACATCTTCGCCCAGCAGTTTGCGATCGGGAAATTCAGCCAGAGTTGCCATCGTTGCGCCGATCACGCCCTGATTGCCGGTTGAGACCCCGCTGGGCATCCGCACGACGATATCCTTGGCATAGTATTCGTGCAGCGTGGCAAGGCCGCGGTCTTCCCAAATTTCTTTGGTGATGCCGATGATATAGTCAGGAAAATCTTTGAACTTGGGGTCAAATCCCTGCATTTTATGCTCCCTCTGGCTGCTTGGCAGAGCCGCGGATAATCAGCGGCCCGTCGATTGAGACGCGTCGGGGTTCGGCGTCGGGGTTGTCGATCCGGGCCAGAAGCATCTGGACCGTCTCAGTGACCATACGGTTGGCGGGCTGGCGTACGGTGGTCAGGTCATAGCTGGGCCATGCGGCCAGTGCGACGTCATCATAGCCGACAAATGAGACATCTTCAGGAATGCGCAATCCAAGTTCAAACCGCACCACATCCATCGCCGCAAACGCCATGTGATCATTGGCGACAAATACCGCATCGGGCTGGTCTTGTTTGGCAAACAAATCCCGCGCGGCCTGTTGGGCTTGCTCGTAATGGAAATTACCCTCCGTTCTGTCAAAAAGTGCCATATTATGTGCCGCAAGACCGCTCATAAATCCTGCCTCTCGATCACGTTGGGTCGAGGCCCCTTTCCATCCGGCGATATGCGCGATCCGCTGGTGCCCAGCCCGGATCAAAAATTCGGCCAGTTTATAGCCACCGCGAAAATTATCCGAACTGACGCCCGAGAGCCGCGCGTCATCCTGAAGCCGGTTGAAGAGAATGATCGGAATACCCGCCGCCTCGCAGCGCGCGGTCAGCGCGTTCGACATGCTAACCGAGGCTGTGATGATGCCGTCAACCTGATAGTCGAGCAATTCGTCGATTACGCTTTGATTGGCCTTTTCGTCGTTCGAGGCCATAAAAACCAAAACATGATAGCCATGTATTTGCAGCGTTTTTGAGAGTTTTTCAATCGCTTCGGGATAGAATTGGTTTTCCAGATAGGCCACAACCAGTCCGATAATGTGGCTTTTGCCAGTGATTAGAGAGCGCGCCAGAACATTTGGCCGATAGCCCAACTCGGTTGCGGCCCTGCGTACTTTATCGGTTATTTTTAACGAGGCCGAGGCCCCGGGGGTAAAAACTCGGCTGACTGCCGCTTGTGAGACGCCGGCGCGCTCTGCTACTTGAGTAGAGGTTACTTTGTCACCTTTCATCGCAGGACCCTTTGGTTGCATGTGCCAGTCTTAACAGGCTCTTTGGTTTGTGATGTGATATCCGGCATCACAACGCCTGACCGGTGTCAGGATCAAACCCTGTCCGGGATTTATTAAATTCCCGCATTCTGGCAAGCGTATCGACGCCAATTTGATCATAGACGTGCAACAGGTCCACCAAAACCCAGTTTTCACGAATTTTTCCGGCCTCGACGCGCCAGAAATCCAGACTGCGCAGGGTAATCTTGGTGTTCCCAGGTGCAATTCCCAGCCAACCTGCCTGGCTGATTGTCTGCGCCATATTTGGCCAACCCGTCACCGCAACATAGGGTCCTTCGGCGAAAAAATGTGCCGAGGTCTCCTTTGGGTAAAGGCCCCGATCCGGCATGGCGGCGATAAACGGAATTTGATGCCAATCGCGAAACCCTTTTATCCCGCGCGCGCTGCCGATACCGGCCGGCCCGTACCAGTTAAAATTGGGATGCCAAAAGCGTGGCATTTCCATGACTTCAGGGCCGCCCTGCACGGGATATTTTTTCATGAAAACCAGCGCCTGCATCACCAGATCACGGCTGGCACGGCTGGTCGCTTCGTCATAGAGGCCTGTTATCAGCCCGTCTTGCGTGGCCGGGCCGGGAACGTGCCACTCGCGTCCCAAGGAGGACGAAAGTGGCCAGGCGTTGGCCTGCATCATCATCTCTGGCAGGTCCCATAGACAGTGCATTTCGACCAATTGGCCGCCCTCAAACCGGTAAAACTCGTGAAAGCGCATATGCATAACATGGCCGGTGGGGGGGATATCCAGCCATGGGGCGGTGAAACGGCCCGTGTAATATCCGGCGCAGCCCACCCAACTGGCTCCCTCGGCGGTGGCCCCTGCGGTCACAATATAATCGCGTCGCTCCAAATCGGGCACTGCGGCAAACAGCGGCCCATACAGCGTGTTATAAAACGCCTCTGCGCCGCGCAGGTCACCAAATGGGTGGCAGGCATGAAACACGGCGTCGGGGCTGCTGATTGCCCTCAACGCGGCGCGCACACCCGCTTGGGAAAAATCATACATCGCCGCCCGTAACGGCGCGAGGCGGGCTTTGTTCTGCTGTGCAAGACTGGCGGTTTGTGGGGTCATTGCGCGGGCCCTAAGCCAGTTTGCGTGCGGCTGTGCAATCGGGTGAACAAATCCTGTCCCATTTGGGCGAACAGATCAATCATATCGACAAAAACCCAGTTTTCGGTGAATTTATCTTTGTGTCGCAGCCAAAAATCCAAGCCGCTGATCTGAACTGGCTTGCCGCTGGCCGGCGCGGTGAGATAAGCGCCTGAATGGGTGGCGCGTACGCCTGCGACGCCCGCCGCTCCGAGCAGACTGCCCTCGGCGATGAGTGCATCTAAGTCCTGTACCTTTCGGTCTGGAAAAGCCGCGAGCCATGGCTGTTGATGCAGCGTCTCAAATTCGGCCAGACTAAAGCAGGCGCCAATTCCGCCGGGCCCATACCATTTGATATTGGGGTGAAAAAAACCTGCCATGCCCATGCTGGACAGCCCTGTGGCATCATACCGGTTCAGACCACCATAAAGAAGCTGGCGGCCCAATTGCAGCGTCTCGGCAGTTTGAACTGGGTCCTGCGGATGAGCGATGACCCCGTCAAAGGCGGTTGGTGGCGGATAGACATGCGAGGTGCCGCGTGATTTTGGCAGGACCGGCAGCCCGATCTGCTCAAACCAGTCAACAAAATCAATCAGCATCTGGCTTTCGACGATCTGGCCTTGCCGCAGCTTGTAAAATGCGCCCCAGCGCAGCTGCAAGCGTCGCTGTGTTGCCGGTATGTCGAGAAATTCACCACGGGCCTGTCCGGTCAGATATCCAGTACCACAGACCCAGTTTTCACCGTCTGGCCCACCATCAACCCGCCCCGAGGATTGGCCGCCAAAGATCATATGGATTTCGCGCTTCAGGTCTGGAATCGCCTGTTTAAGGGGGTGCCAAAAGCTGTCGGCAACTGCTTTAGGACCGGTTTGTAGGGACAGCGGGGCAGGACCTCGCCAGATAAAGTCGGGCGCAAGGTGCGCGCGGCATACTGAGGCGATATCATCGGACTTAGCCGCATCTAGGGCGCTCCAGAACGCCAATATCTGTTCTTTGTTTGCCTGTGTGTCCACCCTAAACTCAGCCTTCCGCTATATCGTCAAGATGTGGGGCGGCTGCACCATAGGGAATATTTTGCCCGCCATAGCGCCGCACCCTGATGTTGCATTGTTCAGCATGGCCGACAAAGCCCTCAAGCATGCAAAGGCGCGATCCATAGGCACCGATGCTGGCGGCTGCCTCATCTGTGGTGATCTTTTGATAGCTGTGGGTTTTTAGAAACTTGCCAACCCAAAGCCCCCCGGTATAGCGGCCGGCCTTTTTGGTGGGCAATGTGTGGTTGGTGCCGATGACCTTGTCGCCATTGGCGACATTGGTCCGGGCCCCAAGAAACAGCGCTCCATAGCAGGTCATGTGTTCAAGAAACCAATCATCACGGTCGGTCATCACCTGCACATGTTCAGAGGCGATATCATCGGCCACAGTGCGCATTTCATCATAGCTGTCACAGACGATCACCTCACCATAATCCCGCCAACTGGCGCGGGCGGTCTCGGCTGTGGGCAGTATGTCGAGAATACGATCAATTTCAGCCAGAGTTTCATGGGCCAGCTTGGCACTGTTGGTGACCAGTACCGCAGGGGAATTATACCCATGTTCGGCCTGCCCCAATAGATCGGTGGCGCAGAGCTCGGCATCGACGGTCTCATCGGCAATGATCATCGTTTCGGTCGGACCTGCGAACAAATCAATGCCGACACGGCCGAAGAGCTGGCGTTTGGCTTCGGCAACGAAAGCATTGCCGGGACCTACCAACATATGCACCGCTTCAATTGTTTCGGTGCCCAGTGCCATTGCGGCCACACCTTGAATGCCACCCAGCACATAGATCTCATGCGCCCCTCCGAAATGCATCGCCGCGATCACGCCCGGGTTTGGCTTTCCTTGAAAGGGTGGGGTGCTGGCGATAATCCGCGGAACACCAGCCACGCTAGCAGTGGCCACCGACATATGCGCCGATGCCACCATAGGAAATTTGCCGCCCGGTACATAGCAACCAACAGATTGTACCGGGATGTTCTTATGACCCAATATCACACCGGGCAGTGTCTCCACCTCGATATCCAGCATCGAATCGCGCTGGGCTTGGGCGAAGTTGCGGACTTGTTCCTGAGCAAATTTGATGTCGGCCAGTTCGCGGGGCGTCAGCTGGGCGATCAGATCGGCAATCTCGGCCTCTGTCAGGCGAAATGTGGTTGGGGAATAGCCATCAAACTTTTCTGACAGGGCGCGTACAGCGGCGTCGCCATTCGCGGCGACATCGGCCAGTGTGGCCTCGACGACCTGACGGGTTTTGGCGTCATCTTCCGCCCGTTCCACGTCGGGTTTGCCGCGCTTGAGATAGGTAATGCTCATGTCTTAGCTCTCTTTCTTATCAGGTCGAGGCGCGGGCTTGAGGCCTTTGTCATATGCTTCCCAGCCCTGCCCATCAAACAGATCGACGCCCAATTGGGCGGCGACATGGGCAAAATCAACATTCACCCAATTGTCGACAATCTTGCCATCAACGACTTTCCAGAAGTCCATGTAGCGGATTTCGACCCGCTTGCCAGTCGCGGGGATGCCCAGAAACGCACCGCTGTGGGTGGCCTCTTGGCGGCCAAATGCTGCTGCCCATTCGCCCATATAGAGCCGGGCTTCGTCGATGCAGACCTTATCGGAAAACGCGGCCTGAAACGGCCGTTGCCAATTGTCCTGGAACTCTTTCAAACCGGTTTTGGTGCCGCAGCCCTGATTGCCCATCCACCGAAAGCTATCCTTAAAAAACGTGCCGATATCGTCGATCCGGTGATCGTTGAGTCCGTCGACCATACCTTCAATCACACGGCGGGTCGCCTCGGTCTTGGACAGATCGGTGTCGCGGGTCAGAACGGCTTGTTCGGGGCGGGAGCCTTTCATCACTTTTATCCTTTCACGGCTCCAGCAGTCAGCCCAGAGACAATCTGACGTTGGAACAGCAGAACCAGAACAAACAGTGGTGCCGTCGCAGAGACCACAGCAGACACGGCAAACATCACGTTACCTTCGGTATAGGTGGTGCCAAGAAAAGCGGCGATTTCTGGAATCATTGTGCGGTTTTCTTCCGCAAGCAGCATCGAGGTGACGGCAAAATCATTATAGGCAAGCAGAAAGCTGAACAGTCCGGTGGTGATGACGCCCGGCCACATCACCGGGATAATTACAAAGCGGAAGGCTTCAAACTGGGTGCAGCCATCGACTTTGGCCGACTCGTCCAAATCTTTGGGGATGTTTTGAAAAAACGAGTGTAGCATCCACAGCGTAAACGGTTGATTGATCGCCACCAGAACCACAATCGAGGTGGGCAGAATACCCCATAAGTTCCATTCAAACAGTGGTAGCATATAGCCAGATACCAAGGTGATTGGCGGTATGGCACGAAAAATCAACGCTGTGATCAACAGCCAGAATGTATATCGATAGCCCGACCGCGACAGCGCATATCCGCCCAAAGTGCCGATTGTAAGTGATGTACAAACCACGCAGAAACAGACGATTGTGGTATTGATAACGGCGCGCCAAAACTCCTCTTGGACCCAAGCCCCGTGATAGCCGGTGCCGGTGAAAGGACTGTTGTAGACTTCTTGTGTTCTGTGACCTGTCAACGCGTTGGTCCAGTCGGCGATGGAAAAGAAATCCAGCTCAACCTTAAAAGATCCCCAGAGCGTCCACAAAAACGGAAATGCGGCGATGATCAGCCAAACAACAACAAAGCTGTTTAGAAACAGGCGCAATCCAACTGAGCGTTTTTCAGATGCTGCCGCCACGGGTCACGCCTTTCCTCTAAAGTCGCGCCAGGTGCGCAAAAGTACCGGCGAGAGCAGGATGGCCACGCCGATGATTGTCAAAACCGACGAGGCGGCGGCCGAAGAGAACAAGCGTGTTTCGCCCCCCAGATCATTAAAGATGAACCATGACAAAGACGTTGCATGCGCCTCGGCATTAAACCCGACGATCGGCTCGAAGACGCGGAAATTATCCATCAGCTGGATCAGCGCCACAAAGGTTACCAAAGGCATCAGATGTGGGATCACCACATAGCGCACTTGCTGGCCCCGGGTGGCGCCATCGATCATAGCGCTTTCCAACTGGTCTTTCGGCAGGGTCTGCAGGCCCGCGTAAAACACGACAAAGGCAAAGGGCGCTGCGTGCCAGACGCCATAGACAATCAACATCACCCAGGTCAACCCGGTCGAGGCTTTAAGTGACAGATCCGGATCATTGGCCATCCATTGCAGGGCAGACCCCAGAATACCGCGGCTATCAATCATCCAGAACAGCACCAGCGAGCCGATCAACGGCGAGACGATCATTGGCAATAGCGAGAAAAAAATGACGACCCCCTTGAGCAGGCGGTGTAGGGAATTGACCGCCAGCGCGATCATCAGCCCGAGAATAATCAGCAGGGGCGTTACCACAAACGTATAGGTCAGGGTAAAAGACATTGCGCGGTAAAACGGCAAGTTACTGAGACCAGAAAAAAAGGACACCCATCCATCAGAGGATCGCCAGGTGTCTGCAACTTCGGAAATGGCTAAATGACCACGGTCCAAAAAAATATCCGCGCCGACAAATTTACCCAGTGGTTGGCTTTCGCGCAGCGCGGCTGTGGCGTCCTGATCTATCGAAGTTGCCATTTTACAGCCAAATGGGCCGCAGTTTTTCGTCTCGATGAGAACTGCATCATGGGGTGTGTGGACGGATTGTACCAGAACCGAGACCAGTGGCAGCGCGATGCACAACAGCATGGCCAACCCGGTTGGGGCAAAAAACCAGAAGAATGTTTTGTGTTTCAACGGGGCGGTCCGATCAACAATCGAATGGATCAGAGAGGGGAGACCCCTCTCTGATAAGGCATAGGCTGTTTAGAGAAAGCCTTTTTCTTTGGCGGCTGCCGTATAGGCGGCCTCGATATCGGCAAGGGCCTGTTCAGCGCTTTCCTTACCTTGCATAAAGTCGCCCAGTTCGGCACCCAATGCGCTGTGCAACAAGCCTTGATAGGGGACCATCGGATAGGGTGTTGATCCTGCATTTGCTGCCGCAAACACCCCAATTGCCGCTGGTGTCGGCTGATAGCCGTCGATCAGCCAGACCGCTTGCGTCGAGGTTGTGTCGTTAAGCATTTCGGGACGAATGGCATGGGTCATTGCGATAAAGGTTGCCTCAGCTTCGGCGTCTGACGTGTTTTTTGCAACGGTCCAGCCATCCCACCACAGGGTGGTTGCAGGCATAGAGCCGCCGCCAACGGTCATCGGGCCTGCAATCGCAAACCCGTCTTTCACTGACTGATCAACGCCTTCGGCTTCGACCAGAGTGGCTGCGCGTGACCCCCACATATTCATGATGGCGACATTACCGGCGCGGAATTCTGCGTTGGTGGCATTGGAATCATGGGTCAGGAAATCAGGGTTCATATACTCTGACAGCGCCTTCATCATATTGAGTGTTGCAACGCCTTGGGCATTGTTAATCGCCACCTCAGCTGATCCATCTTTGAAGAAGGCTCCGCCATGGCCGATATACATATTGTTGAATTCTTGTGCTAGGTTCCAACCAGCCTTATAGGCGCCGCCGACTGGGTTCTGCATCAGACCCATTTCGCGAATTTTCTGTGCCGCAGCCAACATGTCCTCGTAAGTTTTTGGTGGCTCCATACCAATTTTTTCCAGCACGTCGGCGCGATAGACCAGATGCTGTGCGTTCGCCATAAAGGCCACGGCCATGACCTTGCCGTCGATGGTAATCAACTGGTTGCTCTTAAGGTGTTGACCGTGTTTGGCCACCAGATCATCAATTGGGCGAATGACGTCTTCGTTCATCAGTGCCACAATGGACGAGTTGGCAACGATAGCTGATGTGTATTCTGCCGGGTTGCCCTGCATACCAGCCACGTTAATTTTCTGGTGGTCAGCGGTCAGGTTGGTTTTGACTTCGGCGCCTGCGCATTCCTGCGCTCCGGCTCCAACGGTTTGAATTGCGGGAAATTCATTGCCTACAATACTGACGCGGGCCGAAATTTCGCACGCGTAAGACGCGGTAGAGGTCAGAACGGCAAGCGATCCAGCCAAGGCTATTTTATTCAGAAACATGCGTGTCTCCCTGTTATGTCGGGGGGCGTCAAAAGTGACGGAACCCCGGGTTATACCCCATCCGGATCGGGGCGGATTATGAAGGCCTAGGCCCTTATTCGCGCACCTGTGGACGGATCAAACAGATGGCAAATCTCTTGTGGCACCGAGATCGAAACCTGATCCCCGATCTTGGCGCGATAGTCTTTATTAGCTTTGACCGAGACCAATGCCCCCCCGGCTTTGACTGCGATCATCGTGGCATCACCCAGCAGCTCCATCGTATAGACTGTGGCATTTATTGAACCGACACTTGGCGATACCGCAGCATCCTCAGCACGAAACCCCAGCGTGATGGGCCCGTCGGCGGCAGAGAAGCCTGAGATCTCGACGTTGTCGCCGGAAAAACAGCCGTCCTTCATGGTCCCTTTCAGAAGGTTCATTGCCGGTGATCCGATAAAGCCGGCCACAAAGGTATTCGCGGGGTTGTCATAAATATCTGTTGGCGTGCCGACCTGTTGCACCACGCCCTGTTTCATCACCACAACCCGGTCAGCCAGTGTCATCGCCTCGATCTGGTCATGGGTGACATAGATTGTGGTAACCTTAAGTTCATGGCTGAGGTTCTTGATTTGCGCGCGGGTCGAGACCCGCAGCTTGGCATCCAGATTGGACAGCGGCTCGTCCATTAAAAACACGTTTGGTTCGCGCACAATGGCACGCGCCAAAGCCACCCTCTGACGTTGCCCCCCCGACAGTTCTGCCGGTTTGCGGTGCAGAAATTCCCCAAGTTCTACCATATCTGCGGCCTTGCGCACCCGTGCGTCATGGGTTTTGTGATCGATCTTGCGCACTTTTAGAGGAAAGCGAATGTTCTCATAGACGTTCATGTTGGGATACAGACCATAGCTTTGGAACACCATGGCGATGTCGCGGTCTTTTGGTTCAAGGTCATTGACCACTTTGCCGTCGATGACAATGTCGCCCTCGCTGGCTTCTTCGAGCCCAGCAATCATCCGCATCATAGTGGTTTTGCCGCAGCCCGACGGCCCCAAAAGCACTAAAAACTCTTCGTCCGCGATCGTCAGGTTGAAATTGTCGACCCCGATAAAATTGCCCCAGCGCTTGGAGACATTCATAAGTTCAATCTGTGCCATAGAAGTCCTCTGAGGCCCGGTAATCCCCGGCGATGTAGTATCGTAGACGCTGAGGTGCAGGATTGACAAGTGATTTTTGAATACCTATGCAAAAAACTTGAATTCGCATTTGTCTTTACAGTTTTAAAAAGACCACCGTGCACTTGCGGTATAAATTGGGATTGCTTCTATGACCGTGTCTTTGACCTCCTTGAAACAAAGTTTACATGCCGGATTGACTGCGGTTGCGCAGGGCGCTGATCCGGCTTTGATCTATCATTCGAATGCGCAGTTATGGGCCAGTCATCCGTTCAATCAGCTGCAGGGTCTTGAGGCGATCCGCCGGGTTTGGTCACAGTTGCGCTATGCTTTGCCAGATATGCAGCGCCGCGACCAGATTTTTGTGGCAGGCAACAGCAAAGCCGATGCGCGCATGCCCGATGATCTTGAAGGACGGGTTTTGGTAGCGTCGATGGGGCATTACCAAGGCAGTTTTCTGAATGATCTTTGCGGTATTCCGGCAACCCATGGTGTGGTGAATTTGCGGGTCTGTGAGGTGCATCATCTGGTTGAGGGTAAAATTGCCCAGTCCTATGTGATGTTGGATTTGCTGGATCTGATGGGGCAGGCGGGGTGTTGGCCCATCGCACCCTCGCTTGGCGCCGAAGGTATGTGGTCGGGTCCGGCGACCAACGACGGGGTGCGGTTGCACACCAGCGATCCCTCGGGCGGCCAGACGGCGTTTGATACGGTGATCGCGATGCATAACGCATTGGGGTCGTTCGATGGCAAGTCGCTCGACAGTATGCAGCATGGCGCATATTGGGCTGATAATTTCCTGTGGTATGGGCCTTCGGGCATTGGTCAGACCCGTGGCATGACCGGGTTTCGGGCGCATCATCAGATACCTTTTCTGGTTGGCTATCCCGATCGCAAGGGTGCCGGGCACTATGTGCGCATCGGAGATGGTGATTATGTCGTCACCGGCGGTTGGCCTTCGGTAACGGGCACGCATCTGGGCGAGTGGTTGGGTCTTCCTGCCACGGGCAAACATATCGAGATGCGGGTGATGGATTTCTACCGGCTTGAAAATGGGGTGATTCAGGAAAACTGGGTCCCGATTGATATTTTATGGATTTTTAAGCAGATGGGATTGGACGTTTTGGCCAGATTGCGTCACCTTCGCGGGGATCCGCTGACTGACTTGCCTCCCGATCTATAGCTCTGCCTGCCGCAGGGTTTAGGCCAGCCACGCGCTGTGACCCGTTGGAAAAGTGGGTGTTTGGACGGTGAAGGATCAGACAGTATAGGCCAGATGAGACACGATCTGCGGATGCAAGGTTGCGCCGGCGGCAATCACACCTTGGGACTGTGGTTTGGGGTTGTTAAAGCGCAGTGGGGCGCCGTTTTTGTCGGTCACGGTCGCGCCGGCCTCTGTGGCGATTAAGGCACCCGCAGCGATGTCCCATTCCCAGCTGTTGCGGAAGGTGAACATTGCCTCAAAGCGTCCTTCGGCAACAAGCGCCAGCCGATAGGCGATGGATGGGCGGTGGTGACGTTGGAATACCGGCACGGCTCCACGCCAGTGCTGTGGCTCTAAATTGGTGCGGGTGGTCAATACCTGCGCCTTGGTTAGGCTCTGGCTGTTCGTTGCGGCAATGGCTTGCCCGTTCAGGAATGCGCCCTGTCCGAGGGCGGCGCTGTATAATTTATCCAGCATTGGCAGGTAAACCACTGCCGCGGTGATCTGCCCGCGATCGGCAATCGCCAACGCATGTGCCCATGTATCGTCGCCTTTGATGAAACTCCGGGTGCCGTCGATCGGATCAATGACAAACACCCGCTGGGTCTGCAGCCGCGTCGCACCGTCCTCAGTTTCTTCGGACAGCCAACCATAGTCAGGTCGCGCCTGCGTCAATCGCTGATGTAGCAGCTCATTGACGGCGAGATCAGCTTCGGTCACTGGCCCGGCGTCGTCGGGCTTGTGCCACAGCTTTGCGCTGGGGCCGTCAAAGCGACGTGCGACATCCCCCGCTGCACGCGCTGCCTCAATCAGGACCCTAAGGTCACTCTCCGGCAAGGGTCATCCCTTCGATCAGGCATGATGGTACAACGCGCGATAGATGCAAACGGGCGTCATTGGCGGGGATCAGGGTTAACAGCATTTCGGGCAGGGACCCCGCAATCGTGCATTCGTTCACGGGATAGGCAATCTCGCCATTTTCAACCCAGAAACCGGCAGCCCCGCGAGAATAATCGCCGGTATTGGGGTTGATCGTTGCGCCAATCATTGAGGTGACCAGCAATCCGGTTCCCATGTCGCGTATCAGGTCTTGGCGGCTGTGATGGCCCTGGGTCACAGAGGCGTTCCAATTGGCAGGTCCGGGGGGGGATCCAGTGCCGCGGGCCGCGTTCGCCGTCGAAGTCATGTCAAGTTTACGCGCTGTCGCAAGATCCAAAGTCCAGCCCTGCAACACTCCGTTCTCGACGATGTTGCGCTGGGCCGTTGGCAGGCCTTCGCCATCAAAAGGGCGAGACCCGGATGCGCGCGGCCGGTGTGGGTCTTCGATGATTGACAGGGCTTTGGGCAGGACCTGCTTGCCCAAGCTGTCGCGCAACCATGAGCCGCCCCGCGCGATGGCGCTGCCATTGGAGGCGGCCAGCAAATGGCCGATCAGCGAGGCCGCGACGCGCTCGTCAAATAACACAGGAAAGGCCCCGGTTTTGGGTTTGCGGGCGCCTAGACGTTCTAGGCTGCGGCCGGCGGCGCGCTGGCCTATTTCGGCAGCCTGGCGCAAATCACTCTGAAATATTCGGCTGTCTGCATCGTAGTCGGATTCCATTTCGCTGCCGGTTCCGGCCACGGCCACACAAGATATCGAACGGCCAGTGCGTGCGTAGCCGCCGGCAAAGCCGTTGCTGGTGGCAAGGTGTATTGCATGGTGGCTGTAGCCAGCTGAGGCGGACTCGACCTGAGAAATGCCGGTTGCGCCCAGCGCCGCCTGCTCGGCCTGCTTGGCATCATTTTGAAGAGCGTCAGGTGAGGGTTCCGGCGTTGGATCACAAAGTTCAAGCGCCGCGACATCCCAAGATTGCGCCAGTGCGTCGCAGTCGGCTAGACCGATATAGGGATCTATTGGTGCCTCATTTGCCATCGCCACCGCGCGCTCTGCCATCTCTGAGATTGTTGACGCGTTAATATCCGAGGCAGATACGCTGGCTTGCCGCTGCCCGATCAGCACCCGAAGGCCGATATCTATACCTTCGGCACGTTCGGCTTGCTCAAGCTGTCCGCCACGCACGTTTATTGATAGAGATTGGCCTTGTATGGCCATCGCATCAGCATCGTCAGCACCAGATTTTTTAGCAGCATTCAGCAGCAGTTCGGTCAGGTCTTGCAGGGTGTGCGACATCCGGTTTCCTTAGTTTTTGCCATTATCAGGTAGCTCGCACAGGGCAGGGGTGCAAGCGGTACAGTTTGCTTTTCGGCACGCTAAGTCTCAAATCGCCACCTCATGGGTATTTTTGAGGATATTTTAGCAACCTGCAGGACAGATTTTTACCCTCTAATTGTAAGGTTATAGGCCTGCAGTTTCCGCCTGAGGAATTCAGCGAATGCGTTGTCCGTTCGACAAGACGCGCCCCTCTTCGGTCACCTCAAGAAGCATTTTTAAGATGTCATTCCCCTCACCGGGTATGGTGAACATACTGAGCATCATACGCATTGCCATCGCGTCGCTCTGTTGTATTAATCCTATCTCGGTTAACCGGTCGAGCAAGCGGTTTCCGCCCTTGAGTTCGGTCTCAAAACGGCCTCTTGGGCGGGGCATACCCTCAAAGGTTTCGAAATCGCTATTGTCAAACTCAAAGTGGCCCGCGCCCTCCAGCGCGGCCCCACCGCCGGCCAGATGCAACCGGCCAATATCGATGTCTTCAAGTTCAAAAGGCATAAAGTCATCCTGCCCAAGGGCTTCAATCGCGCCGGGTGAAAAGATATCGAGCAAGACCTTTGCTGTGCCGGATATCTCTAACGCCAGCGAAATAGGGTCTCTGGGCAGAATTTCATCATAATCAAACAGCGCCCACAACATGTCAGACATAACAAAATCAGACAGGGACAAACCGAGATTGAACGGCTGTGCCGTTGGGCTGGCAGTCAGTGGCAAAAGCACATTTGCCGCCGCTTTTGCGAGGCTCAGCGAGATCGGAAACGGCAACTGGTCCATCACCAGAAACAGATTTGATTGTGCCGATGTACCCTTGTATAAAAGCCGCTGATTATTCAGCGCCAATCTGCCTGATCCTGCTGTAATCTTACTGCTTTGTTGGTATTGTTCGCCGCTCTCGACTGAGGAAATATCGCTCTCTGTCTGGTCATACCGCCAAGTTGCGTCAAAACCGGCACCATCCATCAAAACTGCCAATGGGTCAGACCAGTTCAGGATAAGAGGCAGCGCGGTCGTGCCAGTAAATTCTAACCCCGTGGTCAGTCCTGAAAGGTTGTAACTTGTCTCGGATGGGCCGGGTAACGAAATGGAAGCCTGATATGACATGCGACCGATGTTGAGGTTTTGGGTATAGTTTCGATCGGTCTGTATTGCGCTTATGGACGTGCCGCTGACATTGACCAGACTTAGGTCTGCATGCACGTCTGCGCCTGGCACTTCGGTACGATCAAGCACCAACTTACGCAGATCCAGCCCGACGGCCTCGGCCGCATAATCATGTCGTATTTCATCCGGTTTGCCAGACGCGTTTATTACAAGATTGCGTTGGGTCAGGTCAAATTGGACATCAAAAGCACCGTCCTCGGGGCTATTAACGTGAAGAATAACTGGTATTTGGTCAGGCAAAACAACAGTGACCGTGCCATCGCCCTTGTCCAAGAACTGCAGGCTTGAAACCGAGAGGCTGATGGTTCCGGATGCGTCACTGCCGGGGTCTTGAACGCGCCTGCTCATTTGTAAATCCCCAATGGTTAAACGATTACCGTTTCGTGCCTCTGAGGCGCTTATTTTAAATCCTGATGCTGTCATGGTTGTGCGCAGGCCGTCCCAGACCTGTTGGCTTGTGACGTCTGCTAGTGCCTTAACACTAGAGAGGTTTACGATGATCGTGGCGAGCAATACGGATTTTAGAATAGATGTCATGTGAGGTCCTGACTTAATGAGACAAGTGCTGGCATATTTTCACATTGTGCCCTTATCGGCAACATGCCCGTATGCTGGCAAATCTGTTATGAATGTGGAACATAGATCTTAACATTGGCTGCGGGAGAGAATGATGCAGGATTTATTTGGTAAAACGGTTATTATTACGGGTGCAAGTCGCGGTATCGGCGCGGCTGCGGCGAGGGTCTTTGCTGCACAAGGTGCTAATGTGATGCTGTTGGCGCGGACGGCAGATGAGATCATCGCGCTCGCAGATGAGATTGGCCCAAACGCGATGGCCTTGCAATGTGATGTCAGCCAGTATGACGCACTTGAGGCGGCAGTGACAGCTTGCACAGCGCGATTTGGCGGCTTGGATGTATTGATTAATAACGCCAGCGTAATTGCCCCGATCAGCCATCTGGCCAGTGCCGACCCCGATCAGTGGGCGACGGCTATCGACATAAACCTCAAGGGCGTTTTCAATGGGATGCGCGCGGCTGTCCCGGTGATGCAGCGTGCGGGCGGTGGCACCATACTCACGGTCAGTTCCGGGGCGGCGCATTATGCGGTTGAAGCGTGGTCGCATTACTGTGCCTCAAAAGCCGGCGCGGCGATGCTGACAAAATGCCTTGATCACGAGGCCCGCGCAACGGGTATAAGGGCGATCGGATTGTCGCCGGGTACCGTTGCGACCCAGATGCAGCGCGATATCAAGGCCAGTGGGATCAACCCTGTGAGCCGGCTTAACTGGGAAGATCACATTCCAGCTGATTGGCCTGCCAAGGCACTTTTATGGATGTGCGGCCCTGAGGCTGATGCGTGGCTTGGCGATGAGATTTCGCTGCGTGACCCTGAAATTCGCAGCAAACTGGGCTTGGTATGATCACGCTTGATCGGCAAGAGGGGCTTTGGAAAATCACGCTGAACCGGCCCGAAAAGGCCAATGCATTGACAGCGGCCATGCTGCGGGAACTTGCCGAAATTGCCGAGGCCGCCCAACAGGCGCGCGGGTTGATCATCACCGGTGCTGGCGGGGTGTTTAGTGCCGGGGGCGATCTTGATGAAATGGCTGACGGTCTGGCGACCTCTGCGCTATGGGAACGTCTTTCTACCGCGATTGCCGCGGTGCCGGGTTTGAGTATTGCGGCCCTCAACGGCACTTTGGCAGGGGGTGCCATGGGGATGGCATTGGCCTGCGATATCCGTCTGGCGGTGCCACAGGCTAAATTTTTCTATCCGGTGATGAAACGCGGGTTTTTGCCACAACCCAGCGACCCGTTGCGGATGTCGGCCCTGATCGGGCCAGCCCGGACCAAGCTGATCTTGATGGGCGGTCAAAAACTGACCGCGCAAGAGGCGTTGCAGTTTGGCTTGATTGAACGTGTTCTACAGCCCGAAGACTTGTTGCTGAATGCCGAAAACATTGCCTCCGATACTATAGCGGCGTCTCCCGAAATTGCGCGTGGCATCCGGACTTTGTGCGGTTAACCCCTCTGGCTTGACCAGCGTCCGGTGGCAAAAACACTACGTCAATCATACCAACCGCCCTAATAATTGACCTTTATCCACTCTCTTTTGGTGATTGAA
>ERZ1049444.238-NODE-238-length-58006-cov-8.456696_pt1 | contig 58006 bp, 56 predicted proteins | sample MGYA00383101_ERZ1049444 | MGnify/ENA primary metagenome ERZ1049444 (study PRJEB29581, sample SAMEA5548371) | metagenome | biome: marine; feature: coastal; material: water | depth 50 m | study: Short-term variability in the microbial, nano- and picoplankton... | reverse complement strand
CCTTCGACCACGGCAAAATCCACCACCCGGCGCAGCAGACGCCCGGCGATCCGCGGCGTACCGCGCGCCCGACGGGCAATTTCACGCGCCCCGCCTTCATCCGCAGGCGCCCCCAGCTTGCGCGCATTGCGGCTGACGATCTCAAAAAGCTCGTCCTCAGAATAAAACTGCAGCCGCGTCGGAATACCAAACCGATCCCGCAGCGGGGTTGTCAAAAGCCCAAGCCGCGTGGTGGCCCCCACCAAGGTAAAGGGCTGCAATTCAATCCGCACGGTGCGCGCGGCCGGGCCTTCCCCGATCACCAGATCAAGCTCGAAATCTTCCAGCGCCGGATAAAGTACCTCTTCCACAACTGGGTTAAGCCTGTGAATTTCATCGATAAATAAAACATCGCGAGCTTCGAGATTGGTTAAGATCGCCGCCAGATCGCCTGCTTTTGCCAGCACCGGCCCTGAGGTCATTCGAAAATTCACGCCAAGCTCGCGGCTGATGATCTGGGCCAAAGTGGTTTTGCCCAAACCCGGAGGGCCGTAGAACAGGGTATGATCCATGGCCGCGCCGCGCTGGCGCGCCGATTGGATAAACACGCTTAAATTGGCCCGCGCTTCTGCTTGGCCAATAAACTCCTCAAGCCCTTGTGGCCGAAGCGCCCGGTCATTGTCATCCTCGAGCGGCGCAGGGCGCATTATCGGATCAGGATCGCTCATGCCCTAGCCTTTCGGTGCCAAAAGTTTCAAGGCCGCGCGGATCAATGCGGCTGTTTCGCCATCACTCCCGTCAGCCATAGCCTGCGCCACCGCCGAGGCGGCCTCTCCGGGGCCGTACCCGAGGTTGGTCAAAGCTGACAACGCCTCGGCTTGTGCTGCCGGATTGCCCGCGATAGCAGCGCTCGCAGCATCAGATTTTGCCGCAGCAACCGGCTCTAACACGGTGTCAGCATCTGTTGGCTGTTCCATGGCCGCCGGTGCGCTGCCGGCCATCGCCATCACTTTAGGGGCTTTGTCTTTCAGCTCATTCACCACGCGCTGCGCCGTTTTAGGGCCTATGCCCTTGGCCGCTTTCACAGAAGTCCAATCGCCCAGCGCAATCGCTTTGCTGACCCCGTCTGGCCCCAAGGTCCCAAGAATTGCCAGCGATGCCTTTGCCCCAACCCCTTGAACGGAAAGTAAAAGCCGGTGCCATTCTTTTTCCACCAGTGTCAGAAACCCAAACAATTGCATCAGATCTTCGCGCACCACCATATCTGTGTAAAGCGCGGTAAATTCGCCAGCTCCGGGCAGCGCCATAAGGGTCCGATCCGAACAAAAAACGATGTAACCCACGCCGCGGACATCCAAAAGCAGATGGTCATCAGATTTATACTCAATGCGGCCCGACAGCTTTCCAATCATGCTACAGCCCCTGCTATTGCCTGCGACAAACGATCCGAGGCACGCGCATAATGGGCATGGCAAAGCGCAATTGCCAAAGCATCTGCCGCATCGGTGCCCTTGATCTCAACTCCGGGCAGTTGCAGGCGCACCATATGGTCAATTTGCTGCTTGTCCGCATGGCCCACGCCGACCACGGTTTTTTTCACCTTGTTGGGGGCGTATTCCGCCACTGGCAGCCCGGCCTGAGCCGGCACCAAAAGCGCCACTGCACGCGCCTGCCCCAGCTTTAGTGTGGCCACTGCATCTTTGTTGACAAAGGTCTGCTCGACAGCTGCTGTATCTGGTGTCCATTTGGACACCACATCGGTAAGTTGATGATGCAAAGACAGCAAACGCATGGCTAAATCTTGACCGCTGGATTTACAGATGCCGTTCGCTACATGGGCAATCCGGCTGCCTGAGACTTCGATGATCCCCCAGCCCATATTGCGTAAACCTGGGTCAACCCCGAGTACCCGCATGTTCACTGCCCTTTTTTTATATCTTGTTGTTTGCAACAATTAGCACGAAACGTGAACAAATGCCAATCACAAAATATCCAAGCAGGTTATTTACCCCTTTCCGCAAAAACTAAGAGTGCATTTAACTTTGATAAACGCACACTGACAACTTCTGCTAAAGCCCAGGTTTATTTGCCCCCTAGGAGCCATGCAAAAAAAGCATAGAGGACATGCAAAAACAATAATTGAACTCGCGGCATTTCGAGCCTACCTGAGCGTCAGTAACCCTTTCAAAGGAATTCAGCTATGTCTGTAGTAGATACCGGCGCCGCTCGGCGCAGTTCAGGCGCGGGATCGGCAATTTTCGCCAATGTTTTCGCCGCTTTAAACAATTGGAATGATCGCAGATTAACACGGTCAAGCCTGTCAAGATTGTCTGATCGGCAACTCGAGGATATCGGGTTGTGCCGAGGAGACATCGAAAATTTCTCAGGTCCGTCCATCGGACGCTGATTATCCGACGCCTCTCCCTGTCGGTCATGGGCGCTATGGGTTTCCATAGTGCCCTTTTTATTGGGATTTCCGCAATGTGAGCGTGGACCATTCACCAATATCTTCGCGCTGCACAAGCGCAAAGCCGGCATTTGCGTAACATGATGTCACCTGATCCGCCTGTTCGGTCAGGATGCCTGATAAAATAGCATACCCGTGATCCATTATATGCGCTGCCATCGCCGGAGCCAAATCTATCAACGGGCCTTTTAAAATATTGGCAAAGACCAGATCATAGGGCGCTGAGGTCGCCAGATCGGGGTGATCAAAGCCTGCGGCCTCAAGGCATGTAACGCGCCCCTCCAATTGATTGGACAGCACATTGGCATGCGCCACGTCCACCGCGACTTTGTCAATGTCGCTGGCCAGCACAGGCGAGGCCCATATCGAAGCTGCCGCCATGGCCAAAACCGCTGTCCCGCACCCGACATCAATCACATTCCGCCCTTCAAATCCGGTTTCTGCCAGTCGGTCCAAAGCCTGCAAACAGCCCAAGGTCGTGCCATGATGTCCGGTGCCAAAAGCCATTGCCGCCTCGATTAAAAGCGCAATGCTGTGCGGTGGAACCTGATCCGCATCGTGGCTGCCATAGACAAAAAACCGGCCCGCTTGCACAGGCTTCAACTCACGTTTGACTTTGGCCACCCAGTCTGTTTCGGGCAACTTTGAAACAGCAAAACGCGCCGCATCAAAAGCAGCGGCCAATATTGCCAGTGCGGTATCATCTGGGGCTTTTGTAAAATAGCCACCGACTTCCCATAATCCCGAGCCATCTTCCATCTCAAACACCCCAACCCCCATCGGTTCGGGGTCAAGCCGTTCCATCGCCGCGCCAAGGGCGTGCGCGGAGTGCTTTTCAGATAGGGTTGTCAAAGCGGTAAAAGTGGGCATTCAGATCTCCGATATATGCTGGGGCTGCGTTATGCGCCTCAAGCGTTCGGGTCAACCGCTGACTGGCTCTGTTGGGCGGTTTTTATAAACCTAAACCCCCAAACCGTCGCCAGTATGCCAGCAATTAACGCCACCAAACCTTGCGCATAGATCACTCCGCTTGCAGCAAAGATACCCGAAAGCCACAGCGCAGCCGGTAATGTAAGAAGGCCGTCACGGAACCAGTTGAGCGCCGTTGACCACACAGGTTTTCCCATGTTGGTAAAGGCCGCACTGGCCACAAACATCAATCCGGTGAAGATAAAGGCCGCCGCTCCGATATGCGTAAAGGTCCACAGAATACTAGCGCCTGTCGAATCAAGACCGAAGACATCCGAAATAAGATCGGACACCAACATCAAAAGAGCCCAGGCAAGGGCGGTATAACAGGCACAAAATATAATCGCATCACGATAGGTCGAGCGCAGGCGGTCATACTGTTGCGCACCATAATTTTGACCAAAAATGCCGCCCACTGCACCGGAGAGCGAGAAAATGCCGCCAAAGGCAACAACCGTTAGTCTATTAATCACTGCCCAAGCGGCCACCGCGCTATCGCCAAAATCAGAGATTACTTTGGTGAGCAGATAGTTGGCCACAGGAGAGGCCAATTGCGTTAGGATCACCGGAATAGAAATTGCGAAAAATATGCCCGATGTTGCGCCCAACTGTTTGAATGTGGGGCGGGCCATCAGATTGTGTTTTCCAATAACAAACCAAAGCGCAAGACCTGCCATCGTCAACCGCGAAATCCATAGCGCCGAGGCTGCACCATCAAGCCTTAGATCCAGAGTGATAATCAAAATCGGGTCGATCAACATCGCGATGCCACCTGATATCATGGTGACCAGCATTGCACGTAACGCGTCCCCTTCCGACCGCAAAATCGCACCTCCGACCAATCCGATCGCCATGATTGGCAGCGTCGGAAGCGTCATCAGTAGATAGCGCTCGGTCAATACAGCCGTTTCGCCCTCGGCGCCGCTTAAAGCGACAAATTTCTGCCGGTAGATCACAATGAGAAAAGCAACAAGGGCTTGCACTAGAAACGCTAGGATCATGGCCGAGCTTGCCTGTTGGCGCGCCAAATCATATTGGTTTTGCCCGATACTCTTGGATACAATGGCCGTTGCAGCAATCATCAAACCCAAACCAAATGATATGGAAAAAAACTGGATTGCAAAAGCAAACCCGATGGCCGCCAAAAGCTGAATATCACCAAGTTGGGAAATCCAAAATAAATTGGCCGCATCGACCAAAAACATAAATGTGATACCTGCTGTTCCCGCCAGGGTCATCCGCAAAACATGGCCCATGGTCGAGCCGGTTAAAAACCTACCCTGAGATTGCGTCATCGGAATGCTCCAACCTTAGGGTTTTTGACTATAAAGAAGTGCAAAAATCGTCTCCTGGCCTTTTTGAGGATGTCGGGGGATCAGACATGCAAGCAGCAAAGACATAGATGCAATCCCCGCGGCCAACAAAAACACCGCCCCCGGCGATACAAGCCATAGGTAGCCCAATAAAACCGGAAGGAAAACCGCGGCAATATGATTGATGGTAAAGGCAACTGCCGCCGTTGGTGCTATGTCCTCAGGATCGGCTATTTTCTGAAAGTAGGTTTTCAGCGCTAATGCGAGGGAAAAGAACAGATGATCGATAACATAAAGCGACGAAGCCAGCACAACGCCCCAGCCAAAATAGTATATTCCACCATAGGCCAGAAACACGCAAACCAGACCAAAATATTCAAAACATAGGGCGTTTCTTTCGCCAAAGTGCCCAACTGCACGGCCAAAAACTGGCGCAACAAACATGTTGATAACCAGGTTTAGCAAAAATAAAGAGGTGACCTCATGCACTTCAAAGCCAAATCTTTCAACCATCATAAAGCCTGCAAAGACAATGAAAATTTGCCGCCGCGCACCGGCCATAAATTGCAAAAGATAGTACAGCCAATACCGCCGGCGCAAAATCATTTTCTTGACTTGCACCGATGGCGCATCAAATCGGGGGTAGGCAAAAAAGCAAACCACAGCGATCAGCACCGTGGCCCCGCCAGACACCAAATAAACCGTATTAAACGATAAATCCAAACTGCGCCAACCAATGACAATCAACCCGTAAGCCACCAAAGTGGCGCCGGATCCCACAGCCAAAAGCTTGCCCAACTGCCGCGGCGCTTCTTCTTTTGAAAACCATTGCAACTGAAGCGACTGATTAACCGTTTCGAAATAGTGAAACCCGATCGAACTGAGCATGGTGATGGTTAAAATTCCGCCCATGGTCGGAAACCAAGCGGTCACGGCTGTGGCCACCCCTAAAAGGGCCAGTGAGACCAAGCCAAGGATTTGCTCGTGCATAAACAAAAGGATGGCAATCACGCCCACCGCGAAAAATCCCGGAATTTCACGCACCGTATGCAAGAGCCCAATGTCCGAGCCGTCAAATTCCACAACTTCAATGACAAAATTGTTTAGCAGAGCGGACCAAACTGCGAAGGACAACGGCATTGCGGCCGCAAAGACAAACAAAAGAGTGGTTGGGCGCCGCCATGCGGCAAGGCTTTGGGCCTCGGATACTGGGAAAGAGGAATTCATAAGCGTGACTTAGGATTTTTATTTACCCTTGGCGAGCAAAATCAACTTTACGCGTTGGAAAATAATTTTTCGACGCCCGATGATACTAGAGTGTGCGCGCATGCCAAAGCTTTATAGAAAGCTCTGCGGATCAATATCCACCGCAAGCCTTAGGTCCCCTTTCGGTGCAAGGGCTTGCAGCCACTGGCGAATGGCCGCCTGCACCGGCGCGGCCTTGTCGCATTTAATCAAAAGCCGCACCCTGTGTCGCCCGCGGATGCGGGCAATAGGCGCAGAGGTTGGGCCGAATATCTGCGCGCCGATGGCCTGAAGTGGCTGGGCATTTTGCGCCAGTCGCGTGCCAAACTCAAAAGCCGCCTCGGGGTTGGAGGCGCTGATAATAATACCGACCATGCGGCCAAAGGGGGGCGCAGCGGCGTCTTGGCGCGCCTGCGCCTCGGCATCCCAAAACTCTTCTTCGTTGCCGGTCAGAATACTTGTTATCACCGGGTGCTCGGGTTGATGGGTTTGCAGCAGCGCAACGCCCGGCTTCTCGGCCCGTCCGGCGCGGCCAGCCACCTGCCGCATCAGCTGAAATGTTCGCTCTGCCGCGCGCAAATCCGATCCATGCAGCCCTAAGTCCGCATCAATCACACCCACCAGCGTCAATTTTGGAAAATTATGGCCCTTGGCAACCAGCTGGGTGCCGATAATGATATCTGCTGCGCCCTCTGCAATCTCTTTAATCTGCTCTTTGAGCGCCCGCGCCGTGCCAAACATATCCGACGACAGGGTGACAACCCGGGCCTCTGGAAACAGTTCTGCTGTCTCTTCGGCAAGCCGCTCAACCCCTGGGCCCACCGGGGCAAGCTTATCTTCTGCGTGGCAGGACGGACAGCTTGTGGGTTTGGCCTGACTGTCACCGCATTGGTGACACACCAAACGATTTAAAAACCGATGTTCGACCATTCGTGCATCACATTGCGTACACCCGATCTGGGTTCCGCAGGCGCGGCACAGCGTGATCGGGGCGTAGCCTCGGCGATTAAGAAATAAAAGCACTTGCTCTGAGCGTCCGAGCCGCGTTTTCACCTGCGCCGCCAAAGTATCTGATATCCAACGGTTCGACGGCAAATTTTCCAACCGCATGTCGATGGTCTCAATGGTTGGCAAGACAGAAGGTCCGAACCGGTCGGTCAGATCAATGCGGTGGTACTTTCCCGCCCCTGCATTGGTCCAGCTTTCCAAGCTTGGTGTGGCCGAGGCCAGCACCACTTTCGCACCCGCAATCGAAGCCCTTAAAACCGCCATATCGCGGGCGTGATACCGCACCCCGTCTTGCTGTTTATACGAGCTGTCATGTTCTTCATCGACCACAATCAATCCAAGACTGCGAAACGGTAAAAATAGCGCCGAGCGCGCACCTACCACCAGCTCTGCCTGTCCTTGGCCCACCATTTTCCAAATCCTGCGGCGTTCAGTCATGGTCACGCCCGAGTGCCATTCCGCCGGCCGCACGCCAAACCGGCTTTCAACGCGCTGCAAAAATTCACCCGTCAGAGCGATTTCAGGCAACAAAACCAAGGCCTGCTGACCCTGTCGAAGGGTTTGGGCAACAGCTTCTAAATAAACTTCGGTTTTACCCGATCCGGTAACACCGCGAAGCAAAGCAGTGCTATAGGCATCCTGTTTAATCAACGCGTCCAAACGGTCGGTCGCTGCTGATTGCGCCGTGGTAAGTTTTTTGCCAGCTTTATCAGGGTTCAGTCGTGCAAAGGGGCGATCGCGCGGCGTGGCCTTTTCAACAACAGCGCCCGATGGCAGCATCCCCTTGATCACAGAAGTGGAAACCCCTGCAAGTCCGGCAAGCTCTTTGAGCGTAAAGCCGGCCCCGCCATAGGTGACAAAAACATCCAGAACACGCTCTCTGGCTTTGGTTTTTTTAATCGCCTCAATATTCCCGGGATAATAGATTTTGCGCATTGACGGCGGATCGCTCAACCCCGGCGCCCGAGTGGCCAGCCGCAGCATCGCGGAAAACGGGGTGACAGTGTAATCTGCCGCGCGCTGCAAAAATAGCTTCATTTCAGGCGTCATCGGCGCGACATCAAGCACCCGCAGAACCGGCCGAATTTTAGCCGCGTCATAACCGCCTTGACCAGCCCCCCAAACGACCCCCAGAACTTTGCGCGGTCCAAGCGGCACCTCAACATAGGCGCCGTCAAAACACCCGCCTTCGGGTGCACGATAATCCAATGCCCGCTCAATCGGCTGCGTGGTGATCACCGAAATCAGTTCATCTTGCTGAAAAAAAGCTGCCTGTTGCACGCTTTGCTCCGCGTTGGGGGTTTTCCAAGGGCTTAACATGCAGTAAAGCCACATAAACCCTAGGCCAACCCATCAAAGGATCAAAGCCATGAAATTTTTTGTAGATTCCGCCGAAATTGACCAGATTGCCGAATTGAACGATCTTGGAATGGTTGATGGGGTCACCACCAACCCATCATTGATCATGAAATCCGGCCGCGATATTATCGAGGTAACCAAAGAAATTTGTAGCATCGTCTCTGGCCCGGTCAGTGCTGAGGTGACCGCCACCGAAGCGGAAAAGATGATTGCAGAAGGCCGCAAGCTGAGCGAAATTGCAGATAATATCGCCATTAAAGTGCCGCTAACCTGGGATGGGTTGAAAGCCTGTAAAGTGCTTTCAGGCGAGGGCAACATGGTCAACGTGACGTTGTGTTTTTCTGCCAATCAGGCGCTTTTGGCCGCCAAAGCCGGGGCGACATTTATTTCGCCCTTTATTGGCCGGCTGGATGATATCAACATTGATGGCATGGATCTGATCGAAGATATCCGGGTGATTTATGATAATTATGGCTTTGAAACACAAATCCTTGCGGCGTCGATCCGGACCGTTAACCATGTGCTCGAAAGCGCACGCATCGGCGCAGATGTGATGACAGCCCCCCCATCTGTGATCAAAAGCTTGGCAAATCACCCCCTTACAGACAAGGGTTTGGCGGCATTTTTGGCAGATATTGAAAAAACTGGGCAAAAAATTCTGTAAATCTGTATAAAGCCCATATATCTTTGGTAGAGGGGCAATCAGATGACAACACCGCCCAAAATTGACAGCGCATTGCGCGACAAGATCATAGCCCGGCCAGACGTCATTCTGGACGATCAGGATTTGATGCAGGCTCTGATTGATGCCAACAGTCAATCGCTGGGGGGTAACATTGTTGATCTCAGAGGGATCGCAATGGACCGGTTGGAAACACGTCTTGATCGGTTGGAAGAATTGCACCGCAGTGTGATTGCCGCTTCTTATGAAAGTCTGTCTGGCATCAATCAAGTCCAGCGGGCCATTTTGCGCATGATGGACCCGGTGGATTTTCAACAGTTCCTCACCGATCTGCAAGGCGATGTGGCAGATATTTTACGTGTCCAATCAATCAAGCTGGTGCTTGAAACGCGTCAGACCGATGCAAAATCCAGCCCTGCATTTGCGGACTTCAACGACGCCATCACTGTTGCAATTCCTGGGTTCATTGAGGCCTATCTGACCCAAGGCAAAAACACTTTAGCAAGAGATGTGACATTGCGAAAAATTCAATATGGTGCAGAACAGGTTTATGGCGATGCTGCTGAATTCCTGCGCTCTGAAGCGGCATTAAGATTGGATTTTGGGCGCGGTAAGCTGCCCGGCCTACTGCTTATGGGGTCTGACGATCCACATCAATTCACGCCGCAACATGGGACCGATCTGCTGGCGTTTTTTGGCGGCGTTTTTGAGCGGGTGATGCGGCGCTGGCTGGCATGATATCCATTGCGCCTGCCGCCAAGCAAGCGCTTGAAGATTGGCTGGCCGTAAAAATATCAATCGAAGCCAAATCGGAAAAGACCGCCCAAGCCTATCAGCGCGATGTACTCGATTTTCTAGCCTTTCTTGGGCAGCATTATGGCGGGCAATGCGGGTTGAAGGCGTTAGCCAAAGTCACTGTATCCGATATGCGGGCCTGGATGGCCCAAATGCGCATGGGCAATGTTAGCCCCCGAAGTTTGGCGCGTAAATTATCAGCGGTGAAAAGTTTTTACCGCTGGCTCGCGCGGCGCGAAGGCTTTGATGCGACAGTGGTCCTGGCCATGCGCGCCCCAAAATTTCAGGCCAAGCTGCCGCGGCCGCTTTCGCCGCAATCGGCCCAGAACATGATCGAGACGGTTGAATTTCAATCGCTCAGCCCATGGATGGCGGCGCGTGATACAGCCGTTGTGACTTTGCTTTACGGATGCGGGCTTCGGATTTCCGAAGCATTGTCTTTGCACGGCCGCGATGCACCGCTGCCGACGGGGCTGCGCATTTTAGGCAAGGGCGGCAAAGAACGGATGGTCCCTGTGATCGATATCGCACGCGACGCCGTTCAGCATTACACACAGCTTTGCCCCCATGATCTTGTGCCGGATCAACCCCTGTTTCGAGGCGCGCGGGGCGGCGCATTAAACCCGCGTCAAGTCCAAAAAGTGATGCAATCTGCACGCTTGCAACTTGGGCTGCCCGCCACTGCCACGCCGCATGCAATGCGTCATAGTTTTGCAACACATCTTTTGAATGCCGGAGCAGATTTGCGTGCCATACAAGAGCTTCTGGGCCATACTAGCCTGTCGACAACCGAAGCCTACACGGCCGTGGACAGCGCGCGGTTGATGCAGGTCTACGCGAAAACGCATCCCAAGGCAAAATAGCGATTTGCATTATGCGCCAATCTACGGCATGACAGTGATATGACGATTAGGTTACAAGCACTTGGCGTGCATCTTTTCACAGCGACAGGCGCGGTTTTTGCGATGCTTGCGATGCTCGCAGCTTCTGAAACCAAGTGGAGCTTGATGTTTCTTTGGCTCATTGTTGCCTTTGGAGTGGACGGCATTGATGGCGCCTTGGCGCGCAAATATGATGTCAAGAAAAACGCGCCCCGCTTTGATGGTGTCTTGCTTGATTTGATCATAGATTACCTCACTTATGTTTTCATTCCGGCCTTTGCGCTTTTCAAATCGGGCTTGCTACCGGGATGGACCGGTTGGTTTGCAATATTTGTCATTACGTTTGCCTCGGCGATGTATTTTTGCGACGGCAATATGAAAACCAAAGACAACAGTTTTCATGGGTTTCCGGGATGCTGGAACATGCTGATTCTGGTGCTGTTTGCCCTGTCACCCAATTTCTGGATTATCTTGATAATTGTGGCAGCGCTGGCCGTGGCCATGTTTCTTCCACTCAAGTTTATTCATCCTGTGCGCACAAAACGCTGGCGGTGGCTATCGCTGCCACTGTCGCTGGGCTGGATATTTTTTGCCATTTGGGCCGCATGGGTGGATTTTCATCCGCAAAGCTGGGCGCATTGGGGATTGGTCATCACATCGGTCTATTTGGTAGGTGCAGGCATTGTGCAACAAATCATACCGGCGGCTAAGACTTAAGCCTATATCCGACCCGAAACAGTGCCCATGCAAGAGCTGAAATCGCTATGGTGCTGAGCGTGCATACAAAAAGCCCAACGGCAGGCGTCCCGTCCGAGACATCAATGACAGCAAAGCGAAAGCCATCAATAAGATAAAAAATTGGGTTCCACAGCGTGAGCTGCCGGATCGCGTCCGGCAAAGCCTCGATTGAGTAAAAGCTCCCGGATAAAAACGCCAGTGGGGTGATGATGAAATTGGTAATCGCGGACATTTGATCGTATTTTTGCGCATGAATGGCGGCAACTATTCCTATTGCTCCCAGCATGGCTGACCCCAAAAAAGCAAAGGCAAGCGCATAAAAGGGATGGGCAAGCCCGATGTCCAAAATAAAAAACATTCCCAACCACAACCCTAAAGCCAAGCACATTCCGCGCACCACTGCACCAGCCAGATAACCGGCCACCAACTCGCTCGCGGACAACGGCGGCATCAGCGTATCCACAATATTGCCCTGCACCTTGGCGGTCATGATCGAAGATGTAGTATTGGCAAAGGCATTTTGGATCACCGTCATCATCGTGATCCCCGGCGCCAGAAACACCACAAACGGAAGCCCCATGACATCGCCGCGTCTTGGACCTATGGCAATATTAAAGATCATCAGGAACAAGCCTGCGGTCACCATCGGCGCCAGCAAGGTTTGCGTGCGCACCGACATAAACCGCTGAACTTCACGAGAGGTCAAGGTCATCAACCCCAACCAATTAACCCGGCCAAACCTCCGCGTTCCCATGTTATGACCAAACTGCATAGCGCACCTCTGATTTCTTTGCTCTTGGTGTCTTGTAACTCTTTCTGTGATGTATAGAATAGGCCACTGAAAAAAATTCTAAAAGCGTCTGATTTTCTCGGCCGCTTTCCCAGATAGGAATGACAGATGTCTTGGACCGATGAACGCGTCGAGCTTTTAAAGAAAATGTGGGGCGAAGGCCAATCCGCAAGCCAGATTGCCAAAGAACTTGGCGGTGTCACACGCAATGCCGTGATCGGAAAAGTCCACCGTTTGGGGCTGTCAAACCGCGCCACGACCACCACAAAGTCTGATGCCAAGGCGAAGGCTGCCCCCAAACAAGACCCCAAGGCCGCCCCTAAAAGCGCAGCTCCGCAAAAAGAGCCAGAGCCAAAGCCAGTGGTCACACCGGCCCGGCGGCAGATTATTCCAGCTGGTCAGCCTCTGCCGCCCCAGCCTTCGGCCAATGAGATTAGCCCAGAAGCGCTGGCCAAAGTAAGCGAAATAGAGAAAAAGGCAAAAAAGATAAGTCTTTTGGAATTGACCGAGCGCACTTGTAAGTGGCCCGTTGGCGATCCGGCAACTGATGATTTTTGGTTCTGCGGTTTGCCGACGCAATCCGGCAAACCCTATTGTGAAGCCCATGTGGGCGTGGCCTTTCAACCCATGAGCACACGCCGCGACCGGCGCCGCTAATCTTCGATAAAGTCTGCAACCGGTTCGATCCAGTCCCAGTTTCCACTGCGACCACCAAGATGCTTGGCAAGAAAGTCTTCCACCCGCCGCGCGTGTTTCACCTTGGATTGCCAGTGGTTTAACCCGTGGCCTTCATCGTCAAAAATCAAGGCCTCGACCTCTTTGTCAAGATCCTCGGCCGCAGTAATAAAGCGTTCTGTTTGCTCGAAACCGACCACGCGATCCTGTCGGCCTGCGACCATCAGCACGGGTCCTTTTAGATCTTCAACGCGGTTAATTGGCGAGCGCGCGCGCATTTCTTCACGCACGCCCTCATCTTCCGGATTGCCGAAATACCGGTACCATTTTTCCAAGCTAAGGCCCCAAAAATACGGTGGGAATTGGGATTGATATTCCACATCCAGCATCGCGTGTTCGATTATTGCAGCTTTAAAGATATCTGGGTCGCGTACCATGGCCATGGCGCTGGCATAGCCGCCATAGCTGCCCCCGTTGATCGCAATTGCACCGGGGTCAGCAATCTTTTGATCTACCGCCCAGTTCACCGCATCCACCAGATCATCCTGCATTTTTTTGCCATACTGGCCAAAGCCGGCTTTTTGAAACGCCCGCCCATACCCGTCAGAGCCACGGTAATTCAGTGCCAGCACTGCATAGCCGCGGTTGGCCAAAAACTGACGGAAATGGTTGTATCCCCATCGCACATGAGCGGCTGGCCCCCCGTGGACCTCAATCACCATGGGCACGGGCCCTTGGGCGTTGCGCGGCCGCACCAGTAACCCATTCAGCATCAGCCCATCGCGGGCCGGAAACTGGACAACGTCGGTTGTCGCCAAATGATCTTTGAATTTATGGCGAAAGTTCTGCTGGCCCAACGACGTTGTTGTTTGGTTTTGCAGATCCATCAGCACAAACTCATACCCCAAAGTATCCGGAGATAAGTCTACGCTAAGAAAACGGCCATCTACGCTTTCCGTGAAACCACCGATTTCCACTGCATCACCATATTGCGCTACCAAATCAGCAAAGATTTTTCCACGCTCGGACAAGGGCAGAATTTTCGTGCCCAGCGCGGTACTGATGGCCGCATCAATCTGATCATCCCATGGGTCGAAATTAACCACCCAATTTAGATCGCCATCTGGATCAGAAATTATGACCTCCTCGCTACCATCGTTGAGGTTTACCCGCACCACAGCGGCTTTATCACGGCCACGACTAGAGACGGCAAAACCATACTCTCGGTTTTTCATAACCTCGATAAAGTAAAACTCTTCATTGATCGGCACATCCATAAGGTGCCGCCACTCATCATCATCAGACACCATAAGGCGGGTGACTTTGCCGTTCTTCTCAGGCCGGTCATATCGCAGAACGGGCGCGTAATCTTTATCCAGTATCCATGCTAATGTCTGGCCTTCGTTTTCGATCAAAAGCTCTTTGTTTTTGCCGTCCTGATCAACCGTATATAGATCCGCCACACGCTCTTTGCGCCCATAACTCAGCACCACCTGACGGTGGTCAGGTGTTGGCGGCGCAAACGCATAGCGAAATCCGGATTGAAACCCGCGCGGTGTGACATCGACCCAGTCATCACGGTCTGGGTTTTCCAGATCGACCTCCCAGATCCGATCGTCATACTCAACCCGAAAATGGTTGCTATGGGGCGCCCAAAAATAATCATTCCAGTCGGTTATTTTGGCCCTTTGCTCGCCCGTTTTCAGGTCCTTGATCAATATCACCTGTTTGGTCAGGCGGGTGGCGCGATAGGCCGCGTAGCGACCATCAAAGGACACCTTATAGACCCATTCGAGCGATTGATCCGCATAGAACTGCCGCACTGGAATCAGCGGTGGCAACTCAGCCCCGGCCAAAGCGGGATGCCGGGGCGCGCTATCGAGTGACCAAAACCAAATGAGACTGGCCGCAGCCAGACCCAGACCAAAAATTCCAAAAAATAAATATAATGTGATTCGCCGAAAAAGTACCATTAAAATACCTTATAAGTATAAATATATAAAATCATTCCCCCTAAGGCAGTACACAATCTGACATGGCTTTTCAACTGATCAAAGCTCGGCTATAGGCAAGATCATGTCTAGCAACCCACCCAGCCTGCGCCCGGATCTTGCTAACGCGCAATTGCCAGAGGCGCCCCGCCAAGGCCAACCGACCATCGGCATGGTCTCGCTTGGCTGCCCCAAAGCGCTGGTGGACAGCGAACGTATTCTGACCCGCCTGCGCGCAGAAGGCTATGGCTTTTCACCCGATTATAGCGGCGCCGATGCGGTGATTGTGAACACTTGCGGGTTTCTCGATAGCGCCAAAGCCGAAAGTCTTGAGGCAATAGGCGAAGCTTTGCAGGAAAATGGCAAAGTGATTGTCACCGGCTGTCTGGGGGCCGAGGCCGATTATATCACCGGCGCACATCCGCGTGTTCTGGCTGTCACCGGCCCACAGCAATATGAGCAGGTGCTCGATGCGGTACACAGCGCCGCCCCGCCCAGCCCTGATCCCTTCATTGACCTGCTGCCTTCGACCGGTATCAAGCTGACCCCGCGGCATTACAGCTATCTCAAGATTTCCGAAGGCTGCAATCACAAGTGCAAGTTTTGCATCATCCCCGACATGCGTGGCCGTCTGGCCAGCCGCCCGGCTCATGCGGTGTTGCGCGAAGCGGAAAAACTGGTTGAAAACGGGGTAAAGGAACTTTTGGTTATCTCGCAGGACACCAGCGCCTATGGAGTGGATATCAAACACGCCGAAGCGCGCGGCCACCGCGCTCATATCACCGATCTGGCGCGCGATCTAGGATCGCTTGGCGCTTGGGTGCGGCTGCATTATGTCTATCCCTATCCGCATGTGCGCCAGCTCATCCCGCTGATGGCTGAAGGGTTGATCCTGCCCTATCTGGACATACCGTTTCAGCACGCGCACCCGGATGTTCTGCGCCGCATGGCGCGGCCGGCGGCAGCGGCCAAAACACTGGATGAGATTGCGGCTTGGCGCGATATCTGCCCCGATATTGCGCTGCGCTCGACCTTTATTGTTGGCTATCCCGGCGAGACCGAGGCCGAGTTTCAAACCCTGCTCGACTGGCTGGACGAGGCGCAACTCGACCGGGTGGGATGTTTTCAATACGAAAATGTTGATGGTGCACGCTCAAACGCGCTGCCCGATCATGTGGCAGGTGAAGTCAAACAGGACCGCTGGGAGCGGTTTATGGCCAAGGCGCAGGCCATATCCGAAGCAAAACTGGCGGCTAAAGTAGGCCAAAAGCTGGATGTGATTGTCGATGAGATTGACGAGAGCGGCGCAACCTGCCGCACCAAAGCAGACGCGCCCGAAATTGACGGTAATCTGTTTATCGACAAAGGTTTTGAAGCTTTAAGCGTTGGGGATATTGTGTCGGTTGAGGTTGACGAAGCTGGTGAATATGACCTTTGGGCTAAACGGATTTAACAGAACCTATCCATAAAGAAGCTCAGTTTGGTCTATCTTAGCTGCTCTGCAGCGCGGCTTGCGCGCAGGCGCAAGAGGCTTTGATGCTGTGATCTGCGCGGGCCTCGGCCATCTGCAGTCTGTGTCTTATATGTACGATCTCAACCACCTCGCCGCGGGCTTCAAGGCAATCATAAAGACCTTTAAGGCTCCAGACATTATCGGGGTGCACAGTGGCGCGCGATAATTGCCCGCCAAGCCCCAGATCTTCACGGTAGGCCGTTTCGGCCTCGGTAATATGACCCTGTTCAAACAGCAGCGCGCCCAGCGCGTGGCGCGTGGGCTGCATCCAGCCCCACGGCTCATCATAGGGCAAATTATCTTCTATCGTGATCGCTTGGCGCAACTGCTCAAACGCCCGATCATATTCTTCTTTACGATAGGCAATCTCGCCGCGCAGCATATGGGTTGCAATTTCCATCAGATGAATAACTTTGTTGTTGTGCAACACGCGGCTATCCGGGACCCTGGCTTTGGCCGCTAAAAACAGCTTTTCTTCGACCTCAGCCTCGGCCACATGGCCAAGCGCGGCATGGGCAACGCCGCGGGCATAATGCGTAAAGGCAGTGAGCGTGCAAAACAGCTCTTGGTCATCAGGCAACGGCAACGCAATTGCCTCATGCCATTTACCAAAGCGCACCAAAAGATGCGGCTCCATCGACAGATAGCTTTCAAAATAATCTGCCATCGGCGGGGATGGCATGCGCAGCATATCTTCGGGTGTGGTTTCCGCCATACCGCGCACGGCGGCCAGCGCTGGTTCAAACTGACCCAGAAACATCGCGCCATAGATCACGAAATGGTAATTGTGCTGCCGGTAGCCGGTATAGATGTTAAAGGCGCCCTCGCGCTCATAATACTTTAAATCCGCCTCGACCGCCTTTTGGTTCCACAGCACAACATCGCTGTAGTTGCCGCACAGCACATCAATATGCGTTGGCATATGCACCAAATGACCGGCATCGGGCACCAGTGTGCGCAGGGCATCCCCGGCCTTAAGGGCGCGTTCGGGAAAGGGCGACATTTCCATCAGATGGACATAAAGATGCAGTAATCCAGGATGCTGCATCGCCGCCGGATCATTGGCAAAGGCCGCTTCAAGAACCTGCTGACATTCTGTGGTATCGGCGCCCTCTGCTGGCATACCGCCGGGCAAATCCCACATTTTCCACGGGGTGCGATTAAGCATCGCCTCGACAAAAACAGACCGCACATCCAAGGCGTCGGGAAACGCCCCGAACACCGCCCGCATTTCGGCCGCAAAACGGTCATCCCAGTTTTCCATGTCATCATCCAAAGCGCGCTGCGGATAGCGTGCCTGAAGCGCCGAGATCAAGGCCGCCTCTATGGGTGTGATGCCGCTGCAAAGCCCAATCGCTTGCTGGGTTGCATCATAGGCCGCTTCCAGCGCCGCCTTCCGGCCAGCTTTATCAAACAGCTTCCACGGCATGTTGTAATTGGGACCAGATGCATAGGCGATGCCCCAATGGGCCATGGCGCAGCTTGGATCAGCCGCTAGCGCCTTTTGAAAACAGCTTACCGCCTCATGGTGATTAAACCCATAGGTCCAGTTCAGCCCTCGATCGAACCATTTCTGAGCCTCAGGTGAGGCGGTCGTGATTGCAAGGCTATATGCGCCCAAATCATAATATGGCATTGGTTTACCCCAATGGTTTTGAAAATTATGCGGCCACTGTCCACTTTATAACTGCATGATGTCAATTTCATTATGGCGTTAACGTCATGACTAAAGTTGGTATTATCGGCGGTTTTGATCGTAAAAAGCGGATCAGATGTCAGGTGGTTATTTTATCTGTACTCACGTCAAAATCTGTTGCAACCTGTTTTGGACCAGACATAAATTGAACGTTTTATCTTTGGAGGGGCGAATGACTTGGCAAACGTATCTAGAGGATCATCAAGGCCGGTTTGTCGACGAATTACTCGACTTCGTGCGCATTCCATCTGTCTCGGCAAAGGATGAGAATTTTGGCGATGTTGTGCGCGCCGGTCATTGGGTGGTTGAGCGACTGACCCGGGCCGGCATTGAAAATGTGCGGTTTATGGAAACACAAACTCATCCGGTGGTTTACGGGGATTGGCTAAAGGCTGGCAGCGATAAGCCAACTGTTTTGATCTATGGCCATTTTGATGTTCAACCCGCCGAGCCGTTTGATCTGTGGGAAAGCCCGCCGTTTGAGCCTGTGGTTGTTGACGACACGGTGCGCGGCCGAGGGGCTTCGGATGACAAAGGCGGCATGCTTATTCCGATTTTGGCGGCTGAGGCTCTGCTGGCCACCGAAGGCAAGCTGCCGGTCAATGTAAAGTTCTTTTTTGAGGGCCAAGAGGAAATAGGCTCACCAACGCTTGCACCGTTTATTGCTGAAAATACCAGGCTACTGCAGGCTGATATGATTTTTTCCGCGGATGGCGGACAGTGGGATGAAAACCAACCCAATATGATAATCGGACTGAAAGGGCTTGTGGGCTGTGAAATCACCGTGAGCGGCGCCAAAGGTGATCAACATTCCGGTATGCAGGGCGGCGGCATTGCCAACCCAATCCATGCGCTTTCACATATCATTGCCTCGATGAAAGGGCTGGATGGGAAAATCACGGTTGAGGGGTTTTACGATGATGTTGTCCCGCTTAGCGAGCCCGATCGACAAGCCATTGCAAAAGTGCCCTTTGATGAAGGCCGTTATATCTCTGATTTGGGCGTTCCTGATGTCTTTGGCGAGCCGGGCTATAGCACCAACGAACGGCTTTGGGCGCGCCCGACACTGGAATTAAACGGCATATGGGGGGGCTATCAGGGCAAAGGCACCAAAACCGTTCTGCCCGCGCAGGCGCATGCCAAAATCACCTGCCGCTTAGTGGCCAATCAAGATCCTGAACATATTTATGATTTGCTAAAAGCGCATGTCGAAGCCAATATTCCAACCGGGGTGAGCGCTGAAGTCAAAAGGTTGCCGGGCAGCGCAAATCCATTTTTGACCCCGTCAGGTCATAATTCAAGCAAGATCGCCGCAGAAGTTCTAAGCGAGGTTTATGGCAAAGATCCCTATATAGTAAGAACAGGGGGCTCAATCCCGGTGATGAGTATGCTGCTGGATCAACTGGGGATTCATGCCACCATATTCGCTTTTGGTTTAGAAGACGAAAAGGTGCACGCCCCGAATGAATTTTTCCGCCTGTCAAGTTTTCGTCGGGGGCAACAAGCCTACTGCCAATTGCTCAATAAGCTAGGTGGTCTTTAGGCCGGCCCAGAGCGGGCGCGCCATTGCAGGCCCGACAATCCAGCCAAATTATTTAAGGCGCACAACCAAGGCCCGGGAAAAATAATGTTCTGATACAGCCATCCTGTATCAACCCTTTTTCCGTCCAGACGGTCAAATTAGTTCAATTGCCCCAATTTCAGGCAAAAATCCGAAAAAACACCGTGTCTCGGCTCTTGACCATGGACCGGAACCTAAGCACAGTGTTTTGCATCTGACTGACTTTTAAATCAGACCTTCAACAGGAGAAGAACATGAAAAAAATTATAGCGAGTCTAATGGTTGCCGCGTTTACAGCGGCACCAGCATTTGCCGCCGATCTTGGCGGACGAGTTCTCAACATTGGCTCTGACACGACCTATCCACCGCATGAGTATATTGAAGATGGGGTTGTCAAAGGCTTCGATGTCGATGTGGTTGCCGCAATCTGTGAGCGCATCAACTGTAAGCCAAACTGGGTATCAACTGCATGGGATGGTATTTTTCCCGCGCTTGCAGACGGACAGTTTGACATGGTCGTCTCTGGTGTGACCATCACAGAAGAGCGCGACAAAATTGTCGACTTTTCCGATCCTTATATCATCGTTCAACAAGGCGTTTTGATGCGTGTGTCTGATGACGGATCGTCTATCGACGACTTCAAAAGCGGCGATATGCGCTTGGCGTCACAAACAGGCACAACGAACGCGGCCCTTGGCGAAGAGCTGGTTGGACGTGATAACCTTCAACTTTTCGATGCCTTCAACAACGCAGTTGTTGCCCTGCAAAACGGTGACGTTGACGGTGTGATCATCGATTCCACATCAGCTGCGGCTTACGAGCAAGAATTTGCTGGTGAATTGACTGTTGGCATTACCGGACTGTCCTCTGATCCGCTCGGATTGGTGTTCCAAGAAGGTGATAGCATTCAGGACGACTTCAATGAAGGCCTCGCGGCAATCATTGCAGACGGAACCATGCAAGAATTGGTCGTTAAGTGGTGGCCAAAATAAACTAAACCATTGGTCCAAAGGGCGTTCTGCCCTTTGGACATCTTTTTTCCCCAATTGAAAGCCTAATCATGCCTTCTGTTTTCACTTGGCTACGGACCATGCGTGCCAGCAATCTAGTGTTTTTCTTTGTGGCACCTGTGATTGTCTATTTTATTGCAACGTCAAGAAATTATGGCCCCGCTATCAAAGCCGTTTTGGGGATAGAAGAAAACGCCACACAGCTGCTTGGCAGTTTTCTATTCTTCTGCGTGACCGGTGCTGTGGGGGTTTGGGCCAGCTTGGCTTTGATCCGCTCAACCAGGCCAGATCAGGAACCGCAACTCACGCAAAGCCTGCAGCGCAAAGCATTGGTTGGCTTTGTCATTCAAGGCGCACTGTTTGTTTTGATGTCACAGGCCTCGTGGCTCGCGCCTTATATTGTATCGATTGCGGTCAACGGGTTTGACCCGCGCTCGACTGATTTCATTGTGGTTATTGACAAAGTCTTTGTGCTTGATCCGGCCTTTCAGATCCGCTTGCTTGCCAGTTGCTTTTTCTATCTTGGGCTTGCTTCTGTGTTTTCGGCACTTTGTGCTGCAGGCGCGCTTGTGCCGTCGCGCTATATCAAGACCGGCTATGGGCAAATCGCCATATTCTTGCTGTTCTTTATTAATTTTGGCTTCACGTTTTACTTTTTGATGGTGGCCCATGCCGGATTTTCCGTCGGTTTAATGGTCACCCTTCGCGCCGCATTTTTCGCCTATATTGGGGCTTCAATATTGGGGTTGGTTTGGGCCTTTTTAGGCCGATTAGAACCATCTGCGATGGCCAACCGGATCATGACAGGTTTCGGGGTCCTCGCTATTGCAGTGGGGCTATTTTTTGGCTTCAAACCGCATGCAGAGGTCGCTCTTGTTGGGGATCTTGAGGGCCGCATCGGCATTGTGACAGGCACTCCGCAAAGCTTATCAGATATTGTACGTTACGGTGATTTTCTGCAAACGCCTCCTGAGACTCCATTTAAAATCCGGTCATTGAAATCCGAACAGCAGGCGCTTGATCTGCTTGAAAAGGGCCGAATTAATGCCGCTATTCTTCCCCTCGATCAGATCGGAGACAGGCCTGTAATCTGGCAAGCAACCTATTTGCCACCCACAGACCGTACGCTGGCCACAGTTGCCATTGTTATCGGCGTGATGAGCCTGCTTCTGGTTCTGATTGGCAATATCACAACCGCCCATCCATTGGCCGTCTTTTCGGATTTCTTTGTGGATACCATTCGCGGTATCCCCATGCTTGTGATTATCCTTTACGTTGGCCTGCCCTTGGCGGGGGCCATTAAATCAGCCTCCAGTGGCTATTTGGATATGGCCATGATGACCCGCGGAATTATCGCCATAGCGATCGGATACTCTGCCTATATGGCTGAAATTTTCCGGGCCGGCATCGAAGCGGTTCCCAAAGGTCAAATCGAAGCGGCCCGCACGCTTGGTTTGCGCGAATGGCATATTGCTCGGTTGATTGTCATTCCGCAGGCGATTGCGATTGTATTGCCCGCCTTGGGCAATGAATTTATTGCGATGCTCAAAGATACCTCATTGGTCTCGATCCTGTCAGTCCGCGATCTGACCCAAAGGATGCGCGAATTCCAGGCGCAGAGCTTTTTGGCGTTCGAGCCGTTTAATTCGGCCGCATTGATCTATGTCGTGCTCACAATTCTTGCAGCCTCGGGGATCAAGGCTTTGGATAACATCGTGAATAAATCACGGGGCCATGACTAGCGCACCCGCCAGCTTATCGGCAAATTTTGCCAACACTTGGTATGCAGATACCGCAATTGCGGCGCCTGCCTGCCATTCAATAGACGCTATTGAAACCACCTATGATGTGGCCATCATTGGCGCCGGGCTTGCCGGATTAAGCGCCGCTCTGCACCTTGCCCAAAGCGGTGCGCGCGTGGTGTTAATCGAAAAATATAAGATCGGGGATGCCGCTTCGGGCCGCAATGGCGGGTTTTGCACAAATGGCTGGGCCAGCAGCGGGCCCGCAATAGAAAAGCTTCTCGGACCGGATAATGCGGCGGCGCTGGATGCGCTTGCCAGCGAAGGGCTTGAGTGGATGCGCGCACGGTGTTTTTTGCAAAGCTATAGCGCGTGCCAGCCAGTTAACGGCTGTCTGACCCTATCGCTTTTTGCCGATGACCCCCTGCCTATCGCACAATCAGAGCTGAGCGATTTCATCAAAGGGCCGCGCTATAAAAGCGGATCGGTTGACCACGAGGGTTTTCATTTCCATCCGCTTAACTTTTTGCGATGCCTCACCGCCGAGTGCTTGGAGGCTGGCGTGACAATTTTGCAAAATTGCCCGGTTCTGCATATCGCAGAGTCCACTCCTTCCAAAACATTGATCACTGTCGGGCCAAATCAAACTTCAATCGCGGCCAAAACAACAGTGATTACCACCGGCGGCACCGGCGGGAGGCAGTTTAAAAAACTATCCAAACTTTTGGTGCCGGTCCAAACCTTTATCGCCGTCAGCGCCCCTATGCCGGAAATTCTTGCGCAGCATATACCAACGCCTTACGCCATTGCCGATACGCGAAGAGCCGGAAATTATTTCCGCAAACTGCCAGACGGCCGTTTGCTTTGGGGCATGGGTATTTCTGCACTGGCCGCCCCAAGCAGCGCCTATGTCACGCGTCTTGCAATGAAAGATATTGCAGCACATTTGCCCGATATGGCCAAAGAGATGGCGGCCGCTAAAGTCGGTTTAGACTATGCGTGGTCAGGAACCATGGGCTATGCACGCCATTTTATGCCCTATATTGGGCCGCTTGGGGCAACCAGTTTCTGCGCAGCCGGGTTTGGCGGTCACGGCATGAATACCGCGCCGATTGCCGGAAAACTTATCGCTGAAGTAATCTCAGGAACCGCCAATCGTTTGGATCCATTTCAATCTGTCCCGAAACAACAAACCTTTGGCACGCTTGGGAAAACAGCGGCCGAAGCCTATTACAGGATGATACGAGGCAAAGATCGCCTAAAGGAATTCTTGGCTTGACCCAGCAGAATAAAAGCTGAAACATGGCCCCATATTTTAAGCTAGAAAAAGACCAAAGCATATGACAAACCCAGCGATCACATTTTCCAAAGCCATCACGCGCCGCCCCTCTTCAAGCGTGATCAATGGGCTGCGCAGCCACGATGCGGGCAACCCGGATTTTGCCCAGTTGCAACAGGATCATAAAGCCTATGTCGAAAGCCTAAAGGCCGCCGGCGCCGAGGTGCTTGAGCTTGATCCATTAGAGGATTTGGCAGATGCGATATTTGTTGAAGATACGGCACTCTGTCTGCCCGATTGTGCAGTTCTGATGCGCCCCGGGGCAGATAGCCGTAGACCAGAGGTTGCGCCCATGGCGCCTTCGATCCGACAGATTTTCAAAACCGTGTTTGAAATTAACGGACCCGGGTCTATTGAAGGCGGCGATATTCTTTATACGGGGCGTGAAATTCTTGTGGGCACTTCGGAGCGTACGGATCATGCCGGCATTGCCGAATTATGTGCTTTTGTGGAACCAAAAGGCTATAGTGTTAGAACCGTTGAAACCCCGCCGGGGGTTTTGCATTTCAAAACGGACTGCGCGCTTATTGCCTCCAATACGATTTTATCCACCCGCAGGCTGGCTGCATCGGGATGTTTTGCTGACTACCGTGTTCTGTGCGTGCCCGAAGGTGAAGAAGCTGCCGCAAATATGATCCGTTTTAACGATGCGCTTATTATGAGCGATGGTTTTGCTAAAACCGCGCAAATGCTTGCGGCAGAGGGCTTTAATCTGGTTCAACTGAACAATAGCGAATGCGCCAAAATTGACGGCGGGATGTCCTGTTTATCGCTCAGAATTGCCTAGGCCTCTGCCTTGTATGAACAATTTTTTTGTCACGGGACTTTATAAAAAACTGGAGCTTGCAAACAGCGGTGGACAAATCCCTGCTGGGCTGAAATAATTTGATCAAATTTTAGCTGAGGCTTTCATGGATCTTGAAGAATTTGGAACTTTCCGCGTGGCCGCTTGCGATCTAAACGGCCAAATGCGCGGGAAACGTTTGCCCAGCAACTATGCCAGCAAGCTTTCTAATGGCGGGGTGCGGATGCCGCTGTCTGCCCTGGTTTTGGATATCTGGGGCGAGGACAGTCTCAAGAGCCCATTGGTATTTGAAAGCGGCGATGGTGATGGCGCTATGGTGCCAACAGAGCGTGGCGCGGTCCCAATGCCTTGGCTGCAAACCCCCAGCGCCTTAGTGCCGATGTGGATGTTTTCCGACAATGGGGCCGCCTTTGAGGCCGATCCCCGGCATGCCCTAGCACGGGTTTTAGACCGGTTTTCCAAAAGAGGCTGGCAGGTCATTGCCGCCACCGAGATGGAATTTTATCTGGTCGATGATAGCAATGGACAGTTGCGAGCACCAATCAACCCCTTAAGCGGGCGTCCTTTGTACAGCAATGCTGTTTTATCCGTGTCTCAACTTGATGCGTTTGATGGCTTTTTTACCGAACTTTACGAGGCCTGCGAGCTGATGGGGATCGCAGTTCAGTCCGCCACATCAGAGGTCGGGCTTGGGCAATTTGAAATCAGCTTAAATCACTGTGATGCAATGCGCGCGGCAGATGATGCATGGCTGTTCAAAACCTTGGTCAAAGGATTGGCGCGAAAACACCAGATGGCGGCAACCTTTATGGCAAAGCCCTATCTCGATGATGCGGGTAATGGGTTGCATGTGCATTTTTCCGTCATAGACGAAGATGGAAAAAACATCTTTGACGATGGATCAGAGAGGGGATCAGAGTTGCTACAGCAGGCGGTGGCAGGCTGTTTGGCCGCCATGAGGGCCTCAACATTGGTATTTGCGCCGCACAGCAACAGTTACCAAAGGATCACGCCGGGCGCGCATGCCCCAACCGGGGTTTGTTGGGCCTATGAAAACCGCACGGCGGCGCTGCGCATTCCCGGCGGTGCGCCGGTTGCACGGCGCATTGAGCACCGCGTTGCCTGTGGCGATATCAACCCCTATTTAATGCTGAGCGTTGTGCTTGGGGCCGCATTGGCCGGCATAGACGACACATTATCGCCCCCTGCCCCAATCACTGGAAATGCCTATGATCAGGACATGCCGCAGCTTGCCACAGATTGGACAACGGCCATGGTGCTGTTTGAAAGTGACCCAATGATTGCACGTATATTGCCGGGCGCACTGATTGAAAATTTCTGTATGACAAAACAACAAGAATACGACAAACTGCAATCAACCCCAGAGGACGAACACTGGAAAGTCTATCTGGAGACAGTATGAATAGTCGTAACCGCTTGGCCGCGGGCAAAAAAGCAACGGGTGATTTATGAAAGTCGGTATTTTGCAAGCTGGACATGCGCCAGCTGAAATGATTGCCGAAACGGGCAATTATGCACAAATGTTCACGCAATTCCTATCCGGCCGTGACTATTCGTTTGCTGCCTATAGCGTGGTTGATATGGAGTTTCCAAAATCTGCTCACTCTGCTGATTGCTGGGTGATCACCGGCTCACGCCACGGTGTGTACGAGAACTTGCCGTTTATTGAACCGTTAAAGGCGCTTGTAAGGGACATCTATAACCTGAAAATTCCTCTTGTTGGGGTCTGTTTTGGTCATCAGGTGATCGCACAGGCGCTTGGCGGACAGGTGGAAAAATATTCTGGCGGCTGGTCGGTCGGCGCCACCGACTATGACTTTGAGGGCCAAACGGTGAGCCTAAATGCCTGGCACCAAGATCAAGTTGTGGCGCTTCCTGCTGATGCACGGGTCTTGGGCTCAAGCCCATTTTGCAAATATGCCTTTCTGGGCTACGGCGAGAACGTTTTCACGGTGCAGGCCCATCCAGAATTTGACAGCCGTTTTATAAACGGCTTGATTGACACGCGCGGCCGAGGTCTGGTGCCAGATGATTTACTTGAGCGGGCCTCAAGAAAATTAGAGCTGCCAAACTCAAATTCTGCCTTGGCGGACCGTATTCATTCCGTACTCAATTTAGCACAGGTGACAGCATGAGTAAGTGGGACAGTATCTTTAAGAAAATGCCGCAATCTGCGCGCGATTACCTTGAGGGCCGAAAATTGGACGAGGTCGAGTGCATTATTGCCGATTTACCGGGCATCGCACGGGGCAAAGCTGTTCCGGCGGGAAAATTTACCCGCCAGTCGTCCTTTTATCTGCCTGACTCGATCTTTTATCAAACCATCGCCGGCGGCTGGGGCGAAGCGGCCGGTGATGACGGTTTTATCGAGCGCGACATGGTTCTTAAACCCGATTATACAACCGCCACCGCCGCACCTTGGACTGGCGATTGGACATTGCAGGTGATCCATGACGCCTATGACCGCAAAGACGAACCGGTCCCTTTTGCACCGCGTAATGTTTTAAAACGGGTGGTTGAGCTTTATCGCGCCAAAGGATGGGAACCGGTTGTGGCCCCGGAAATGGAATTTTTTCTTGTTGCACGTAACCTTGACCCGGCCAAACCGATTTCAGCAATGATGGGCAGGTCCGGGCGGCCGGCTGCTGCGCGGCAAGCCTATTCAATGACGGCGGTGGATGAGTTTGGGCCAGTGATTGACGATATTTACGACTTTGCCGAAGCCCAAGGGTTTGAAATAGACGGCATCACCCAAGAAGGCGGCGCCGGGCAACTTGAGATCAACTTGCGCCACGGCGATCCGGTGCGCTTGGCAGATGAGGTGTTTTATTTCAAACGGCTGATCCGCGAAGCGGCGCTGCGGCATGATTGCTTTGCGACTTTCATGGCCAAACCGATTGAAAATGAACCCGGCAGCGCCATGCACATCCACCATTCGATCATTGATATCGAAACCGGCACCAATGCATTTTCTGGCCCCCAAGGCGGCGAAACCGATCTTTTTTACCATTTTATCGGCGGCTTGCAGCGCTATGTCCCTCGCGGCATTGCCATTCTGGCACCCTATGTGAATTCCTATCGCCGCTACGTCAAAGAACATTCTGCGCCGATCAACCTGGAATGGGCGCGCGACAACCGTACAGCCGGTATCCGCATTCCAATCTCAGATCCAGAGGCACGGCGGGTGGAAAACCGGCTGGCGGGCATGGACTGCAACCCCTATCTGGGCATCGCCGTGTCGCTGGCTTGCGGTTATCTGGGGATGCAAAATGAACTGCGGCCAGGCAAGCAATTTCGCGGTGAAGCGTACGAAGGCGAAACCGATATACCCAGAGTAATGGGCGAAGCCCTGGACCTTTTTGAAGCCTCACCCGAGCTGCATGAGATCCTTGGGCCTGAGTTCGCACGGGTTTATTCAATTGTGAAGCGTGCGGAATATGAAGAGTTTCTACAAGTGATCAGCCCTTGGGAACGCGAACATTTACTGTTGAACGTATGAACCTTTTAGACGCGAATGACCGCCTGGGACAGTATCCGGACAGCTGGTATGCTGCGACAGCAGACCCTTTAACTGAATTTGATCAACTGCGCGGTGAACACCGCGCTGATGTGTGTGTTGTTGGCGCCGGTTTTACAGGGCTTTCTGCTGCGCTGCATCTCGCAGAATCCGGCTTTAAAGTGGCGCTTTTAGATGCACATAGGGTTGGCTTTGGCGCATCGGGGCGCAATGGAGGTCAGCTTGGCACGGGTCAAAGGATGGACCAAGATGATCTGCTAAAACTGATGGGGGACGGGGTCGGAGATCAACTATGGCAGCTTGCAGAAGATGCCAAAGACACCGTCAAATCATTGATAAAAGATCACAAAATTGACTGTTATTTGCGCCCCGGCGTGGCGGATATTGGTCTGAGCCGAAAGCAAATGGACGAGTTGCATCACTATGCTGATTTTCTTGAAAATCGCTATGGATATACGCAGATTGACAAATTGGACCGCAGTGCAACCGAGGACCTCTGCCCATCCCCGCGCTACTATGGCGGCATACTGGATCACGGGGCTGCGCACCTGCACCCATTGCGCTTTGCCTTGGGCCTCGCACAGGCGGCGATCAAGGCCGGCGTTAAAATTTATGAAAAAACACGTGTTCAAGAAATTACCAGAGGCTCCAAGCCGCAAGTTAAAACAGAAAACGGGATTGTGCACTGTAGCCACGTGGTTATTGCGTGCAACGGATACTTAGGCGGGCTTGAACCAAAAGTGGCCCGGCGGGTGATGCCGATAAATAACTTTATCGCAGCCACCGAACCCTTGGGCAGCGAAGCCTCGCGGGTATTGACCAAAGATGTCGCGGTGGCCGATACAAAATTTGTGGTGAATTATTTTCGCCTGTCGCATGACGGCCGCCTGCTCTTTGGGGGCGGCGAAAATTATAGCTATCATTTTCCAAACAACATCGCAGAAACAGTGCGCAAACCGATGGCAGAGATTTTTCCGCATCTTGCGGATGTCAAAATTGACTATGCTTGGGGCGGGACTTTGGGCATAACCGTGCGGCGCATGCCCTATCTTGCAAGGTTGGAACCCAATATCCTAAGCGCGTCGGGGTATTCCGGTCATGGGGTGGGCACAGCAACCCATGCTGGCAAAATGATGGCACTGGCAATTAACGGCGCAGCGGGTGGATTTGAAATCATGTCAAAGGTACCGGCAGTACGCTTTCCCGGAGGAAACCGGTTGCGTAGCCCCTTGTTGGTATTGGCGATGAGTTGGTACGCACTACGCGATCGTTTGGGACTATAACCAATCAACACCCCGCAAAATCAGGCAACCTACATCTAGCGGCTCAGCTTTTCCAATTGTGCCTGAAGATCCGCCAATTGCGATTTAATTGTTTGTAACTCACCGCTTTCGTTGGGTTTATTCCCAGATTCATCTGGGGTGGGCTTTGCGTCGGACCGTGGGGGAAACCCACCCGTCATAGCCTTTAGAAATGCCTCTTGCTGAGCCTGCATAGCCTCAAAGCCGGGCATTGTCGAAAGTGGGCTCATTGCGCCCATATTTTCGATCATTTTTGATTGCCCATCGCGCATCATTTCAAAAGACATGGCCAAGAACTGCGGCACAATACTGGTGGCTTGGGTGGTATAGCTACGCACCAAATCATTCAGCACATTGATGGGAAGAACATTTTCCCCCCGGCTTTCATGATCTGCAATAATCTGAAGTAAAAATTGCCGCGTCAGGTCATCGCCAGACTTCAGGTCTATGATCTGCACCTCTCGGCCATCGCGAATAAAGCCTGCTATATCTTCTAGCGTGACGTAATCACTGGTTTCAGTGTTGTACAAGCGTCGACTTGCATATCGTTTTATCAAAAGTGGTTTATCTGTCGTCGACACGGTTGACCTCCGGAAAAATGCAGCACTGCGGCAAACTCTACGCGCTTGCAGCAAAAAAAGAAAGGGTGAGCTATTGCTCACCCTGTACAGTTTTCTTGGGAGGAGAAAACGAAAGAGAAATTACTTCGCAGCAGCTTTCTTCGCTACGGCGTTGACGTCTTTGGTTGCCTTTTTAACGGCTTCTGTTGCGTCCTGAGTGGCCTCTTTGCCCGCAGCCATCACCAGTTCAACAGTTTCCATCTGTGCTTTTTTTGCGACTTCTGCAAAAGCGGCAATGTTTTCAGCAGCCACTTCAGCTTGAGCAGATGCAAAATCAGTCAGGGCCTTGGCATAATCCGCTGGATCGGTTTTTGCCTTTGAGATTGTTGAGATTTTTCCCAATGTATCTTTTGTCCATTTGCTGGAGATATCAGCGCTTTGCTGGGCAGCTTGCAAAGCAACTTTGGTCATTTTTTCGTTCATCTCAGCCGAATTATCAAATGCATCTTGATAAAGTTTTGTGTCTACAGGGAATGCTTCCATAATATCTTTAAAGAATGTTGTCATATCAGGTGCCGTTGTCGCCATTTTTTTGATCCTTTGAATGCTCAGAACTTGTTTCCGAATGAATTGATAAGATGTATATGTATGCTGCAGTGCAGCATTTCAAGTCTTTTTCTGCAGTGCAGCAAATTTAATTTACTTAAATTTTGGCTTTCTGGGTGACGTAAAGGCCAGGCGCATCGCATATGACCGGCAGGCTGTCATTGCCGGGAACCAGTGCATCCCTTTGTTTCCCCGAGCGTTTTTTTAGCCATCTTGCCCAATCATGCCACCAGCTTCCGGCATGATAGTCGGCATTTGAGTACCAGTTTTCTGGTGTCTTTTTCAGATCGGAATGAAGAAAATACCCATATTTATTTTTGCTTGGGGGATTAACGATACCGGCTATATGACCTGATTCTGCCAAAATGAAGGTTTTTGAGCGGCTTCCCATTTGCTGCACCCCCCGATAGCTGTCTTTCCAATTGGCAATATGATCAGTTTCACACGCTACGGCGCAAAGCGGTACATCAACGTTCTGTAACTGTAACTTTTGCCCGAAAATCTCAAAGCCGCCTTCAGCGAATTCATTTCTCTGGCACAGCCCCCGAAGGTATTGAACCGCCATTTTTCCCGGCAGGTTCGCGCCGTCTCCATTCCAGTATAAAAGATCAAAGGCAGGCGGCGCTTTGCCCATCATATAGCTTTTAATTGCGGGTGTATAAATCAGATCATTTGATCGCAAAAAGCTAAAAGTGCGCGCCATGATATAGCTTTCAAGAATGCCTTTTGCGCCAACTTCCTGCTCGATCCCGTCAATGAAATCATTCTGCAGGAATGGCAAAAACTCGCCTTGATCGGAAAAATCTGTCAGCGTGGTAAAGAAGGTTGCACTGTTGATCAATCGCTCATCGCGCTGCTTTAGCAAAGCCAAGGTTAAGGCCAAGGTGGTCCCGCCGATACAGTAACCAACCGCATTCACCTTATCCTGCCCGGTTGCGATCCGCACCGTTTGCAGGGCCTGCAGATAGCCGTGCTCGATATAATCTTCAAGCGAGACGTCTTTATAACTGGCATCAGGGTTGATCCATGACACGACAAAAACGGTTAAGCCCTGCGAAACCAGCCATTTGATCAGACTGTTTTGCGCCGTCAGATCCAGAATATAGAATTTGTTGATCCACGGAGGGAAAATCACCACCGGAATAGCATGGGTGGTTTCGGTGCTTGGACTGTATTGAACAAGTTCAAACATATGGTTGCGAAATACAATTTTTCCCGGTGTGGTGGCAATATTCCGGCCCAGCTCAAAGGCCTTTTCATCCGCCAAGCGGATAACCAATTCGCCATTATTGGCCTCAAGGTCCTCAATTAGGTTTTCCAACCCATCAATCAGCGACTGGCCTTGGGTTTGCACCGCCTGCTCTAAGGCATCGGGATTGGTTGCCAGAAAATTAGTCGGCGCCATCATATCAACAATTTGCTTGGAAAAATACTCAAGCCGTTTTTTTTCAGTTTGCTCAAGCCCATCAATCGCCTCAATCGAACTCTGAACCGCTTCTGCATTGTGCAGATACTGCTGCTTGATGAATTTAAAATAGGGATGAGTATGCCAAAGGGGATTGGAAAATCGTTTATCCAGTGGCGCCTTTGTCTCTGCATCCCCAATTTCTTTATTTATCATAGCGCTTTGTGCTTCGATAAAGTGGGTAAGCGTCTTACCCCAATAGGCAACTTGATGCTCGATCAGTTTGCTCGGATTTTGGGCTGCCGCCTGCCAATAGGCTGCTGCCGTCTTGATCGCCAAATCCTGGCCAGGGCCACTCAGGGCCGGATCTGTTGTCTTTTTGGTTTGTAGTATCGCACCCAAGCGTTGATTTAATTCATCCAGTTTTGCAATATTTTGCTCTAATTTTAACGTTTGGTTTTCAATATCTTTGTCAGTGGTTGTCATTTAGTAAATTTCCGCATACCTTCGCTGCTATGCAGCATAACAATTTTTAAACCCAAAGGCAAAGCGGCTAAATATTGTAATTAGCCACATCAAGCAGGAGATGAAAATGCGCCACATGGCCAACTACGATTTTATGGAAGCCATGCGAAACACCAATCAATGGATGGGCGCAACTGCACAGGCTTTTGCCTCTTATCCAGCCTTTTCCGCAGCGCCAAACCCTTGGCTGCAATGGGTCGCTGCCTGGGGTCAGGTGACCGAGCGCAGCTTCCAGCGGATGATCACCAAGCCGGACTGGGGAATTGACAGCATCACCTGCGACGATGGCCGCGACCATCTGGTTCAAGTGAAACCCGTAGTATCCGGCGCCTTTGGAGATTTGATACATTTTGAAGTGCAGGGCCGCAAACCCGCATCCCGCCAGGTGCTTTTAATCGCGCCCATGTCTGGGCATTACGCAACATTACTAAGATCAACGGTCAAAAGCCTCATAGGTGATTGCGAAGTCTATGTCACCGACTGGCACAATGCACGCGATATACCCGTCTCAGAGGGTAAATTCGATATCGAAGATTATACGCTATACTTGGTAGATTATTTAAATCACCTTGGACCGGAAACCCATGTTATCGCCGTGTGCCAACCTGTGCCTCTGGCTCTGGCGGCCACAGCCTATCTGGCCGAAGAAAACCCAGCGGCGCAGCCGCGCAGCCTGACATTGATCGGCGGGCCAGTTGATCCGGATGCGGCGCCTACAGATGTCACTGATTTTGGTCGGCGCGTTACCATGGGCCAGCTAGAACATACCTTAATACAGCAGGTCGGATTTAAATATGCAGGCGTCGGGCGCAAAGTATACCCCGGTTTGTTGCAACTGGCTTCCTTTATGTCGATGAACAGCGACAGGCACAGCCAAGCCTTTTCCGATCAGATCATGCGCGTGGCCCAAAACACCGCGACAGAGCACGACAAACACAACAAGTTTTATGATGAATACCTTGCTGTGATGGATATGACCGCAGAATTTTACCTGTCAACGGTCGAGCGGATTTTCAAGCAGCGCGAAATTGCCCTGAACCAATTTACAGTGGCCGGAAAGAAAATAGATTTTTCCAAAATAACCAAGGTTGCAATCAAAACCGTCGAGGGCGCGAAAGATGATATATCCGCACCCGGACAATGTATTGCGGCACTCGATCTTTGCTCTGGGCTTCCGGCGGATAAAAAAGCCAGCCACGTTGAACCAGAAGCGGGTCATTATGGCATCTTTGCCGGGAAAAGCTGGCGTGAAAACATTCGCCCGCTGGTGCTTGAATTTATTGATGCCAATAGCGGCGCAACACCGGCCAAAGATTAATCACCCCGCGCTTTTTCGAGCGCCATATCTATCATTCTCTGGGTGCCTTGGGAAAATTCTAATGGGCAGGCATAGGGCGCGCCCTCAAAAGCCGATGCACGAAAGGCTTGAAGTTGGTTCACATAGTGATTTTCCGCTGGATAGCGCTTGGTTGACACCACCATATCAGCAGAGTGCAACGCGACCTCAGCTTGTGAAAATACCGAAGGATTGAACGGGGCGGTCAGACGGATCAAACCCTCGGTGCCATGAAAGTTCATCTCTTGGCGCGGGGCCATGCGCATCGATGTGGTGGCATTGAAGTGAAACGATGGGAATTGGGCGCTGATTGCCGCCCAGACATCTACATCATTTTGCCAAGTGATACTGGCATCGACGATTTCAACCGGTTCTTCATCAGTCACAAACCGCGCGGCGCCCATGGTATACACTCCGATGTCCGGCAGGCTGCCACCGCCGGTTTCCGGCCGGTTTCGGATATTGTTGGGATCTGCGCTGTTGTTATAGGAAAAGACCCCGTCCACCTGAACCAACTGGCCGATTGCGCCGCTTTGGTAAAGTTCTTTCGCATACTGCCACTGGGGGTGATGCACGATCATATAGGCTTCGGCCAATAAAAGCCCCGAGCGGTCGCGCCGAGCGATGAGATCATCAATGTCTTCGGCCCGCATTGCAATTGGTTTTTCACACAAAACATGCTTGCCTGCAGCAAGCCCTTTTTTGCACCATTCCACATGCAAATGATTGGGCAGCGGAAGATAGATCGCATCTATCTCAGGATCAGCCAGCAGCGCGTCATAGTCAGAATAAACCTTTAAATCGGGCTCAATGGCCTGAAACGGTGTGGCTTTTTTGGACTCTGATGTGGCCAAAGCACAAAATTGGGTGTTTTGAGCCAGCATCATTGCCGGAACCATTTGAGTGCGGGCAAACTTTGATGCCCCTAAAACACCCCAGCGCATGACTTTTGGCATAACTTATTCCCCGTCCTAACTTTTTGGTTAGGATAGGGGCTTAAAGCAAAAGTGAAAAGAGCTAGGCTGCTGATACAAGACCCTTTTCAAGCGCAAGTTCGCGCATTTTAAGTTGCAGCTTTTCAAAAGCGCGCACTTCAATTTGCCGAATACGCTCGCGGCTCACTTTATATTGCTCGCTCAGCTCTTCCAGGGTGATTGCTTTTTCAGTCAACCGCCGCTTGGACAAAATATCTTGTTCACGCTCGTTCAAAACAGCCATGGCATCCGCCAAAAGTTCACGCCGTGTATCCAACTCATCTTTGGCTTCATAATCTGCCGCCTGATCTGCATCTTCGTCCTCAAGCCAGTCCTGCCATTCCATTGAGCTTTCGCCGTCAGCTGATCCAACCATCGCATTAAGCGATGCATCACCCCCAGAAAGCCGGCGGTTCATGCTAATAACCTCAGCTTCGGTCACGCCCAAATCCGTGGCAATTTTCGCCACATTATCGGGATGCATATCACCCTCGTCCAAAGCGCCGATGCGGGATTTCGCCTTGCGCAAATTAAAAAATAGCTTTTTCTGCGCGCTGGTGGTGCCCATTTTAACCAGCGACCAGCTGCGCAGGATATATTCTTGAATGCTGGCGCGTATCCACCACATCGCATAGGTGGCCAATCGAAACCCTTTTTCGGGATCAAAGCGTTTGACCGCCTGCATCAAGCCGACATTGGCCTCTGAGATCACTTCGGCCTGAGGCAATCCATACCCGCGATAGCCCATGGCAATCTTTGCCGCCAATCTTAGATGCGAAGTGACCATTTTATGCGCCGCCTCGGTGTCTTGCTCTTCGACCCAGCGTTTGGCCAGCATATATTCCTCTTCCGGCTCAAGCATCGGAAATTTGCGAATATCCTGCAAGTATCGGCTTAGACCACCCTCCGGGGTTGGCGCTGGAAGATTTGCGTAGTTGCTCATGTTACTCCCTCAATGTTCATCATGTTAACATTAGGTATGATTAGGTTAAATCCGTTTCAAGGCCTGTTGATAATATTTACGGTATTTACATCGATTTTGTTTAAAAATAAGACTATTACCCCGATCTTCACGCAGTTGTGTCCGTTAAATCGCTCAGCAAATTGGAAAAATCATCCGGCAGAGGCGCCTCAAAACGCAGCTTTTCTCCGCTCAGCGGGTGCTCAAAGCCTAAAATGCTGGCGTGGAGCGCTTGCCGGGAAAAATTACCAATGGCATCACTTGCATGCTCACCCATCGCTTTGCGCGCAATACGCCGCTTGCCGCCATAAACCGGATCACCAATCAACCCATGCCCCGTATGCGCCAAATGCACACGGATTTGATGGGTCCGGCCGGTTTCAAGCCAGCACTCGATCCGCGCAGCAGCCGCAGGCGTTCCAAATCGCTGCGCCACCCGCACGCGGGTCACCGCATGGCGCCCGCCTTCAAACAGCACCGCCTGACGTTGCCGGTCGGTTTTATGGCGCGCCAGCTGGGTGGTGACTTTCATAATATTGCCTGGCTCAAAATTGACCCCGCGAATGCCGCGCAAACGTGGATCGCTGGTCTCTGGCACCCCAAAACACAGCGCCTGATACAGCCGCTCGACACTGTGGGCGGCAAATTGATCAGCAAGATGATGATGGGCTTTATCGGTTTTGGCCACCACCAGCAGACCGCTGGTATCTTTGTCGATGCGGTGTACAATCCCGGGCCGCCGTTCGCCGCCAATACCAGACAGGGTTTCGGCGCAATGATACAGCAGCGCATTAACCAGTGTGCCGCTCGGGGTTCCCGGTGCCGGATGCACCACCATGCCCGCCGGTTTGTTAACCACAATCAAATGCGCGTCTTCATAAACCACTTCAAGCGGGATGTTTTCCGCCTCAGTCGCGATTTGGGTCGCCGCATGCAGTGTGATCTCAATCTGGGCGCCGGCGGTTACCTTTATCTTGGGACTTTCGGCAATTTTGCCGTCGACGCGCACCGCACCCTGCTCGATCAGTTTTCCCAAACGGGTGCGCGACAGGTCCGCCTGCTCTGGCGCATCGCGGAAAAGAGCTTTATCAAGGCGGTTGGGTGGATCTTCCGCAATCGCAAACTGAACAAGGGACATCGTCATGACCGAACCTTTTGAGCCAGAAAAAGATGTGCCGCATCTGGCCTTTTTGCGGCGGCTGGTGACCGTATTAAGCTTCACCATGATCGCGGGCATGGTAGTGTTAATCGCCCTGTTTGTCATCCGCTTTCAGGACAGTGGGATTGATGTGCCCAACTCGATCACCTTGCCCGATGGCACCCGGCCGGTGGCCTTTACCCAAACCCGGTCCTGGTATGCGGTGGTGACGGGCACTGACCAAATTCTCATTTACAACCTCAAAGGCGAATTGGTTCAAACAGTGGCCGTCGAACTGCCGTAAAGGGCCAACCTATGCCGACAGCGTGGCTTCAAATTCGCGCCATTCGCCTTTGCTCATACCCGAAGTTTCCTGAGTGACCTTTTCGCCGGCAACCATCCGGCGCACACAGTCCAAAGCCGTGGCAGACAGCGTTGCGCCGCCCATCCGGTAATCTTCAAACGCACGATAGGCAAAGGGCACCCAATCGGCGACCAGCTTGCACATCTCGTCTGCGTAAACGCGAATTTCATATTGCGCATGGGCATCCGCCCGCAGGCGCAGAAAATGAAACAGATTGTGCAGATCAACCTTCCAGTACCACTGGGTATAGATATTGGCCGGCAGATTCATCCGCGCCAGTTCCCGCGCCAGCCCTTGTTGGCCATCTTGCGAAATCATCGCCTCGTAATTATCATAGGCACGGGTGCTGTCCGCCTTTAATATCTCCAAGACCTGCGCCGCTTCGGCGCCGGTCAGGACTTCTCCACGCCCTTGATTATTGACCTCGGATTGCGCCGCCACCTTATCCGGTGCCGGTATATAAAACTCACGGTCCAAAATGGAATACCGGGCGGAATATTCGTTTACATTCGCCGTGCGATGGCGAATCCACTGGCGGGCTACAAAGACCGGCAGTTTGACGTGCAGCTTCAGCTCGCACATCTCAAACGGTGTGGAATGCCAGTGCCGCATCAGATAACGGATAAGGCCTTCGTCATTTTGAACCGATTTGGTGCCTTTGCCATAGGAGACCCGCGCGGCTTGGCAAATCGCGGCATCATCGCCCATATAATCTATGACCCGCACAAAGCCGTGATCCAGCACCGGATAGGCGGTATATAAATGGCTTTCGATACCGGGGCTGACCGTCCGCATGGTGGTCTGGCTTTGGGCGCGTTGGGCATCTATTTCAGCCAGTTGATCGGGCGACAGAGGCATAAGCGAATCCTTTTCAGCAATGAGTTGATTTCACTATATATTGCGCAAAGGAATGAAGAAACCGCTAGATCAATGGTTGATTTAAGAAAATTATGCGTCTTCGGCCTGTTTAACCACAACTGGGCCTTAGCTTTTATAGGCCGCAAAGTACTCTGGACAGAGCGGTCAGACCTGATACTCTTGCCACCATAGTTAAAACCAAACGCTGTCAAAGGGAAATGCAATGGGTATTCGGTATCTTCACACCATGGTTCGGGTCAAAGATCTTGAGGCTTCACTGGCGTTTTATGAACTGCTTGGACTGAAAGAAACCCGCCGCCATGACAGCGAAGCGGGCCGTTTTACACTTGTGTTTATGGCGCCCGAGGGACAAGAAGATTGCCCTGTCGAGCTAACTTATAATTGGGATGGCGATGACGCTTTGCCCAGTGACAGCCGGCATTTTGGGCATTTGGCCTATTCGGTCGAAAACATTTATGACACCTGTCAGCATTTGCAGGACAACGGGGTTACTATAAACCGCCCGCCGCGCGATGGACGCATGGCTTTTGTGCGATCGCCCGACAATGTGTCAGTGGAATTGCTGCAAGAGGGTGCGGCGCTTGCACCAGCCGAGCCTTGGGCTTCAATGGGCAATACAGGCCATTGGTAATGCCCCGATCATAAGGCGGCCCCTGAACTCAATAAATATACCTGATTTGATCAGTCCAATAACGCTCCACCTGTTTAAGCGTTGATGAAATGTCTTTGATCGATCCCGCATCTAGAATGTCTTGGGTAATCAGGCCTTCGGCATGGCGGGCAAAAAGACGGGCCACCACTTCACGCACTGCGCGGCCTTTCGGGGTTAGCTTGACCCGCACGGATCGGCGATCAAGCTGACACCTTTGGTGGTGCATATAGCCCATATCAACAAGTTTCTTTAAATTATAGCTGACATTGCTGCCCTGATAGTAGCCACGGGTTTTTAACTCGCCCGCCGTCAGCTCATTTTCACCCACATTAAACAAAAGCAAGGCTTGCACCGCATTTATTTCCAATGACCCAACCCGTTCAAATTCGTCCTTGATCACATCCAGCAGCAGACGGTGTAATCGTTCAACCATCGCAAGGGCATCAAGATAACTGCCCATAAAAGCTGTTTCTTTGGTGGCTGTCACTGCGCTTGGGATATTCATTGCCGTCTCCTGTGATCGATGCTGATCGAAGACTGCCGCATAAACCCAAATAATCAGTTAAATCTGAAAATATTAGCGGGGCGTGTTAGAAATATGCGCCTTTATTTCTTCCACAAGCGCTTGGAACGGCGGTTCAGAGGCGCATTGCCCTGAGACCCATTGATACAGATCCTGGTCATTTTGATCAAGAAAATCTTCATAAATATCAAGTGATTTGGGGGTCATCTGCGATAGGCAATCGTCCGCAAATCGCGACAAAATAATATCCATTTCCTTGATCCCGCGCCGCATAGAGCGCATCTTTAGCCGCTTAAGCCGCGTTGCCAGCGGCTCGCTCATACCGCGTCCTTGAGCTTATGCCGAAGCTGCTTTTCCACCCGCCCAAGGCGATCAGCAGACTCTTTCAGAGTGGATTTAAGCGTTCTAATCTCAAGCAAAAGATCACTCATCTCTTGGCTAATCTGATGCGTTGCCTCGGGGCTATCCAACCCTTCACCTTCTCCGTTGATCAACCAGGTGATAGAAACATTGAGCAAGCCTGCAAGCATTGACAAGCGATTGGCGCGCGGCTCGGAAAGATCGCCTTCCCATGCCTTAAGGGTCGCCAGTTTAATCCCCAAACGCTTTGCCAGCTGCTGCTGTGTCATGCTGGATGCATCACGCGCTGCTGCCAAACGATCGCCAAATGTTGCTGTATCAGGCCCGTACCAATCAAGTGCCGCATCCGTCATTAAATTACCCTAACCTATATTTTCTTGATCCATTCTTCCGCACAGCCTAAGACAAACCAACCCAAACTACAAACAGGTTCCCCGATGTCTGTTCTATCAACCGCTCTTGCACGCATAAAACCTTCGCCCACCATCGCCATGTCATCGCTGGCCAGTTCGCTGCGCCAAGAGGGCCGCGATATTATCAGCCTCAGCGCCGGCGAGCCGGATTTTGACACCCCAGATCACATCAAAGCCGCAGCGATCGCTGCCATTGAGGCGGGGAAAACCAAATATACACCACCCGATGGCATGCCCGAGTTGAAAGCCGCGATCTGCGATAAGTTTGCCCGTGATAATGATCTAAGCTACGAGCCTAAGCACATTTCGGTCGGCACCGGCGGCAAGCAGATTTTATATAACGCTTTGGTGGCTTCGCTTAATCCCGGGGATGAAGTCGTGATCCCTGCGCCCTATTGGGTCAGCTATCCCGATATGGTGTTGCTGGCGGGCGGCACGCCGGTGATTGCCGAAACCCGTGCGGAAAATAATTATAAACTAACCGCCAAAGACTTGCGCGCGGCGCTCAGCAGCGCCACCAAATGGTTTATTTTTAATTCGCCCTCAAACCCCACAGGAGCCGGTTATAGCGAGGCTGAACTGCGCGCCTTGACCGATGTGCTGCTGGAATTTCCCAATGTCTGGGTGATGAGCGATGATATGTACGAGCATCTGGCCTTTGACGGGTTTCGCTTTTGCACCCCGGCGCAGGTTGAACCACAGCTTTACGAGCGCACGCTGACCTGTAACGGCGTGTCCAAAGCCTATGCCATGACCGGCTGGCGCATTGGCTATGCTGGTGGGCCAGAGCCGCTGATTGCCGCAATGCGCAAAGTGCAAAGTCAAAGCACGTCGAACCCCTCATCAATTAGCCAGTGGGCCGCGCTTGAGGCACTAACCGGTCCGCAAGAGTTTTTAGAAGACAACAATGATATGTTTGTGCGCCGCCGCAATCTAGTGGTCGCTGCCCTAAACGCCATCGATGGCATAACATGTCCGATGCCCGAGGGTGCGTTTTATGTCTATCCTTCTATCGCAGGGCTCATTGGCAAGCGCACGCCAAAGGGACATGTGATTACCACGGACGAGGACTTTGCCATGCAATTGCTCGAAGAAACCGGTGTGGCGGTGGTCTTTGGCGCGGCCTTTGGTCTGTCGCCAAACTTCCGTGTCAGCTATGCCACTTCGGACCAATTGCTAAAAGATGCCTGCAAACGTATTGTGGAGTTTTGTGCATCGCTGGAATAAGGTTAAAAGGGCGGTTTAAAGCCGACGCAATAATATTGAAAAGCGGGTCAGCATCATCACCGCTGCGGCCGCAAGCCCAACCGCCAAGCCGGCCCAAAGACCGGCACCGCCCCAATCGAACAGAAAACAAAACACATAGGCACCGGGCAATCCGATGATCCAGTAACTGACGACAGCCATGGCCATCGGCACGGCGGTGTCTTGAATGCCGCGCAAAAATCCCAAGGCCATAACCTGGGCAGCATCCACCACCTGAAACAACGCTGCCATCAACAAAAGCACACTGCCATAAAGGATAATCTGTTCAAAATCCGGATCGCCGGCATCAATAAAGGCCGACAGCAAAGGCTTGGGCAGCGTCACGAAAGCAAGGACTGTAACAGCTGCAAAAATCATCGACAGCACAAAAGCCGCAATAGCGCCCTGGCGCAGCGAAACCGCATCGTTTTGGCCGTAGGCTTTGCCCACCCGAATGGTGGCCGCGCCGGAAAGGCCGACGTGAACAACAAATGCCAAGCTGGTCAGTTGCAGCGCCACCCCATGGGCCGCTAAGGGCACTGTGCCCAGCCACCCCATCATAATGGTAGACCCGGAAAACAGACCCACCTCGGCAAAACTGGTGGCTCCAATGGGCACGCCCAGTTTTGCCACCTTGATCAAAGCGCTCCAGTCAGGGCGCCACAGACGGGCAAATATCTGTTGTTCGGGCAAAGCCCATTGGGCATAAACCGAAACGCCTATCGCCATAAAGATATTGACCGTCAGTGAGGCGATGGCCGCGCCCTGCACACCCAGTTCTGGCGCGCCCCAATTGCCAAAGATTAGGCAATAATTCAGTGGTATATTGATGATAAAGCCGCCCAATGTAATCAACAGAACAGCCTGCATTAATTCCAGCGCGGAAAGATAATCTTTTATCACAATCAGTATAAGTGCCGGCAACAGGGCAAAACCGACAATTCGCAAATAGCTCTGCGCAACATCCGATAATGCGGGGTCTTGCCCAAACATTTGCAAAACCGCCCCTGAGAACCAAAAAAGACCAAAGCTGGCAACAGAAAACAATGCCGACAACCACAGCGCCATCCGCGTCACCCGGCGTATTTGTTGATTATCCCCGCTTGAAACGGCACTGGCCACCAAGGGCATGACCGCGTGACCAAACCCCGATCCAACGATAAAGAAGACAAAGAAAAAAGTACTCCCCAGCACCACTGCGGCCAAAGCGTCGACCGAATAGCGGCCCAGCATGATGGTATCTGTCACCCCAATTGAAACATGCACAATGTAACCAGCGGCCAGTGGGGCACCAAGCGATATCATTTTTTTGATCTGTGAACGATAGGCGTCAGAAATATACATTTTTCTGCCTTACCTTGAAGTACGCCATGCCACAAGAAAAAGCCGCGCTATCGGATCATTCCAATAGCGCGGAAAGTTGATAGAGATGTTTGAAAGATGCGCCCCAACAGAAGGGATTTTAGGGGTGGGATGCAATTACCTGCCCGGGCGCACCTAAACCAATAAACCAAAAGGTTGGTCGGTTTTTGGTCTTATTCCTGATGGCCAACCAATCGGGCGACCCCCAGGACTAAATAACCTTAGAGAATGCAAACAAGATTTACATTTTTAAAAACTAAACAATGCCCTTTCTAAGATTTCACAAGGGTCTGTGAGTAAGGCCTTGCGATGGGTTTAAAGTGCAGCAACAAGGCGTCTTCAACAACGCATAAAGTTGCAAAATATACTTTGCAGAAATGCGATACATGCCCAAATACAAACTTTTACCTTCAAATTCATTATATTACATAATGCAATCATATTTGCCGCTTCATAAAGTTATCGATTTGATATTATTTTATAGCGAAAAAATGTACCATATGACACGCATCCGATCTAATTGTTTCGCTTTGCTGCACATCAATCGATGGATTTGGCGATATTTGCATCTCGTGCCAAAGCTGCATTTTTCATAGCGATTCTATTTTTTAGCTTTCTTTTGCCTGATGACGCGCTTGGTCACTTCCCCTTGTGCACGCAAAGTGTCATACTGGGCTCAAAACAAACAAGAGCAGCCTTTATGAGCGATCTTCTAAGCCGCGCCTCAAGTGATGACTATGATGCTTCCTCCATCGAAGTGTTGGAAGGGCTTGAGCCCGTTCGCAAACGCCCCGGTATGTATATCGGCGGCACGGATGAGCGTGCGCTGCATCATCTGGTTGCCGAAGTTCTGGACAACTCGATGGATGAAGCTGTGGCCGGACATGCCAACCGGATCGAGGTTGAGCTGCACAGCGATTACGCGATCACCGTCCGCGATAATGGCCGCGGTATTCCGGTCGATCCGCATCCCAAGTTTCCCAAAAAATCCGCCCTTGAAGTGATCTTATGCACTTTGCATGCAGGCGGTAAGTTTAGCGGCAAAGCCTATCAGACCTCGGGCGGTCTGCACGGGGTTGGTGCATCGGTGGTCAATGCGCTTTCCGACAGTATGGTGGTGCAGGTGGCGCGCAATAAAGAACTGTATGAACAGCGCTTTAGCCGCGGTATTCCACTTGCGCCTCTGGCCAAGCTTGGCCCCACGCAAAACCGCCGCGGCACAACTGTGACCTTTCATCCCGATGCCGAGATTTTTGGCAAACTGCGCTTCAAACCAGCGCGGCTTTTCAAATCAATCCGCTCAAAAGCCTATCTTTTTAGCGGTGTCGAAATTCGCTGGAAATCCGAAATTGACGATGGTGAAACCCCAACCGAGGCAAGCTTTCACTTTCCCGGCGGGTTGAGCGATTACCTGAATGAAACGCTTAACGGCACCACCACCTATGCCGAGCAACCCTTTAGCGGCGTTGTTGATTTTCAAGAGCGGTTCCAAATCCCCGGCAAAGTGGAATGGGCGATCAATTGGACCCCGTCGCGCGACGGGTTTATCCAGTCATACTGTAACACGGTCCCCACCCCCGAAGGCGGCACCCATGAAAGCGGTTTCTGGGCCGCTATCTTGAAAGGCATCCGCGCCTACGGCGAATTGGTCAACAACCGCAAAGCCAAAGACATCACCCGTGATGATCTGACCACCGGCGGCTGCGCCTTGGTCAGCTGTTTTATCCGCGAGCCGGAATTTGTCGGCCAGACCAAAGACCGGCTGGCCACCAATGAAGCCCAGCGCCTGGTGGAAAATTCGGTGCGCGACCATTTTGACAACTGGCTGGCGGCTGACACCAAATCAGCCGGTGCAATCCTTGATTTTCTGGTGCTGCGCGCCGAAGAACGCATGCGCCGGCGCCAAGAAAAAGAAACCCAGCGCAAAACAGCCACCAAAAAACTGCGGCTTCCGGGCAAGCTGGTGGATTGTTCGGCCACTGCGCGCGATGGCACGGAATTGTTTCTGGTCGAAGGCGACAGCGCCGGCGGTTCGGCCAAAATGGGCCGCGACCGCAAAACCCAGGCTTTGTTGCCCCTGCGTGGTAAAATTCTGAACGTTCTGGGTGCGGCCAGCTCAAAGCTGGGCACAAACCAAGAGATTAGTGATTTGTCACAGGCCTTGGGGGTCAGTTTAGGCACCCGGTTCAATCTAGATGATCTGCGCTACGACAAAGTGATTATCATGACCGATGCCGATGTGGACGGCGCCCATATCGCTGCGCTTTTGATGACATTCTTTTTCACCCAGATGCGGCCGATGATTGATGCGGGGCATCTTTATCTGGCCTGCCCGCCGCTTTACCGGCTGACCCAAGGGGCCAAACGGGTCTATTGCATCGATGAGCAAGAGCGCGACGAATGGCTGAAAAAAGGTCTGGGCGGTAAGGGCAAAATTGATGTCAGCCGGTTCAAGGGCCTTGGCGAAATGGACGCCAAGGACCTAAAGGAAACCACCATGGATCCGGCAACCCGCAAGTTAATACGGGTCAGCATTGATGAGGACGAGCCCGGCGAAACCGGTCATCTGGTGGAGCGGTTGATGGGCAAAAAGCCCGAGTTACGATATCAATACATCCAAGAAAATGCCAAGTTCGTCGAAGAACTGGATGTCTAGGGGCCGCCCGACGCCATTTTTCAATAATATGTTTGCGAACATCGCTTTAACCACTAGGGTTGCGCAAACTGATCAATGAGGTGGCGCAATGTCGTATAGTACTTCTGCTCTTATCATGCTGGCCGCAGGGCTTGGCATTCCGGTTCTGGCGGCGCTCAACGCTGCGCTTGGCCAATTTCTCGGCTCGCCCGTGGCGGCTGTCACCGTGCTTTTATGCGTGGCCTGTAGCGCGATCTTCATCATCTTACTGACCACTTCAAGCTTGTCTTTTGCGCGCTTGGCTGAGGCCCCGAGGCATCTTTTTCTGGCGGGCTTACTGGTGACCTTTTATATTTTGTCGATCACCGCTATTGCGCCGCATTTCGGCGTGGGAAATGCGGTCTTCTTTGTCCTGTTGGGCCAATTGATCAGCGCCGCTGTGGTCGATCATTTTGCGCTTTTTGGCGCGTCAGGCTCACCGCTGAGCCTAACCCGTTCGCTTGGGCTCGGGGTAATGGCACTTGGCGTCTGGATCACCCAGCAGGCCTGACAAATACGACAGATCGACTGCGACCCTACACAAAATCGCGGATCAAAACCGCCACCTCATCGGGTTTTTGGTGGTGCAGCCAGTGATCAGCACCTGTCAGCTTTTGCAGCGTAAAGGCATTGCATAGTTTATCCAGCCCTGCATAGCTTGACGGCAAAAGCGCCGTGTCATCGGCTCCCCAGATCAGCAAGTGCGGCACCGTGATCCGCATCATATCCGGATCAAGCGGCGCAGGCGGGGTGATGTCCCCACCCAGTTCGGGAACATATAGCCCTGTTGCACGATACCAGTTGATCATGGCCTTCAGGCCGGATGCATCCTTCCAAGCGGCCAAATATCCCTTTAGCTGAGCTTTATCCAACCATGAAAGATTCATTGGCCCTGCAAACATTGCCTGCAATTTGGCAAATTCGTCAGCCGCCAAAACTTGCTCTGATCCTGCGCGCTGCAACCACAGAATATACTGAGAGGCCGCAATTTGATCTGCATCTTCGATTAAAGCGCGTTGAAACGGAATGGGGTGCACGCCATTTAGAATAACCAGTTTGCGCAGCAAATCAGGGCGCGCGATGGCCAGAGCATAGGCCGCCGACGCGCCCCAATCATGCCCAACAACATCAATCGGGCCGCCAATATGGTCAATCAGCGCCACCAGATCACTCACCAGATGCTCGATACGGTAGGCCGCAACATCGGTGGGCGCATAGCTTTGCCCATACCCGCGCTGATCCGGCGCAATGCAGTAAAACCGGTCTCTCAGCCGTGTGGCGACTGCGTCCCAAGCGCCGGAATATTCGGGGAACCCATGCAGCATCAACAGCGGCGGGTTTTTGACATCCCCCCATGTGCGTAGAAAAAATCTCTGACCGTTTAAAACTATAAAGTCCGACATCCGTTTGATCCCTGCTTGCCCTTGGGCGTGGGCTTGACTTATGCTTGGAGAGCCTGCAATCAACTGTGCCGTGCGGATCGGGGGAAATCAATGGTGACGCAACTGACATTGCCCTTCGCTCAGAAATTTCTGAACGACAACTTTGCCCAGTGGATTTTAGATCTACGTCCAACCTTAACCCATTGCGCTGATGGCAGCGCGGTCATTGATATTCCAATCACACCTCATATCCAACGTGTTGGCGATATTGTGTGCGGGCAAGCCATGGGCGCGCTTGCAGATACAACCATGGTCTTTGCCTGCTTTAGCCATCTTGATCGGTTAGAGCCGGTCAGTACCACCACGTTAGATACCCAGTTTCTGCGCCCCGCATCGGGCGATATACTGAGCTGCCACGCCAAGGTTGAACGGGCGGGAAAAGCGGTGTTTTTCCTTAGTGCAGAATTAATTACCCGGCCGAATGACAAACTGGTGGCCCGCGCCAGCGCGACATTTTACCTCCCAGCATAAAGGCGGCTGCCCCAACGCTTTAGTGACAGGCTTTGCCCAGGGCTTTCAAGCGCCAGTAATTATAGGGAAGTGGCGTTATAAACCCTGCAAGCAGCATCATCGGGATGACCCACCACGTCAGCTTGGCGCCACCCGTCAGCCAGACATCCACCAAATTCATCGCCGCCTCCATCGAAATCATGGAAATCAGCGACATGCCAATGGCAGTTTGAAACGCGGCCTTTAAGGCCATCTGACGGCTAAGAATAACCGTTTCAAGCGCGATTGAGGTGAGCAGACCATTTAAAATGGCAAGGCTCATAATCGCAAGCGTACTCCATGGGATGCCGGTATATTGGAAAAAGGCAATGGTGCCTAAATCTCCGATTGAGCAGCCAAGCAAACACCATAGCGTATTTTTAGAAGACCGGCGCCATGTGTGACGGCAGCGCCAATTTATGGAAAATGTATCGGTTAAAACGCTCATAACGACTCAGTTTGCCTCTTATTTCAGGCTGATATAGGCTCTCCAGTAACTGGAAGGTCAAGGGAGGCCAAGATGAAAATTTCCCAAGCGGCAGAAAATGCCGGATTACCGATCAAAACCGTGCGGTATTATGCCGATATCGGGGTGGTTGCACCTGTGGACCGCAGCGCATCAGGATATCGGAGCTATGATCAGGACGCAGTGCAAAAGTTGATTTTTATCCGCCGCGCGCGTGCCTTTGGGTTTAGCATTATCGAATGCCGTGAACTGCTTGGACTTTACGTTGATACCACGCGCTCAAGTGCGGATGTCAAAGCCATTGCCACGCGGCGGCTTCACGAAATCGAGCAAAAGCAAAAAGAGCTGCAATATCTGCATGACGAGCTTGCGCATCTGGTCACCTCATGTCGCGGCGATGACCGTCCTGACTGCCCGATTATATCCGGCCTTGCCCAACCAAAATAACTGAAACTGCCGCTTGATTTCACTTCAAAGCGCCGCGATTTTGCCACCACCGCGATAACGACGCGATACTGACGTAAAACTGATCCCGGTTTTGGGCTATTTCGAAGCCAATTCGCCGACCATTTCCCACAGTGCATCGGGCACATCAACCGTAGTTGCAGGCGTTTTGACCTGCCCCGGCATCCGCGCGCCTTCATCCAGTGCCACGGCATCGGCAACCGCTTCAAATCGCTCATAAAATGCCGCGCCTGAGGCCGGATCAATTAAAATATAATACTGTCCCAGATCATGCGGCGGGCCCTGGGGCGCTTTGAGAGGCTTGACATCACGTGACACCACACCGCCAGTCATACCAGCCGCCAAAAGCTCGGCCATCAAACCAAAGCCCCAGCCTTTATAGCCGCCCATGGAAACCAGCGAACCGGCCAGCGCCGCCTCGGGATCAGTGGTGGGAAATCCTTTGGAATCAATGGCCCAGCCTTCTGGAATACGCTCCCCCGCAGCTTTGGCCATAGTGATTTTGCCCAGCGCCACCGTGGTTGTTGACTGATCAAACTGCATGGCAACGCCGCCTTTGCCATCGGGCACAGAAAACGCAATTGGATTGGTCCCGATGACCCGGGTTTTACCGCCCGGAGGCGCCACAATCGGCGAGGCGTTGGTCAGCCCCAGCCCGATCAGCCCAGCGCGGGCGATTTGTTCGGTAAAATATCCAAGCGAGGTACAGGTATGGGCATGACCCACCGCCAAACTTGCGATGCCCAGCTCGCGCGCAGCCTCAGCGGCCACTGGCAAACCGCGTGCAAAAGCCGATTGTGCAAATCCCATTTTGGCATCCACATGCACCGCCCCGGCCCGAACAGAAGCCACTGATGGCTCTGCCGTTCCATTGACCCGCCCGCTTTGCAGTTGCTGACAATAGCTTTCAAGATAATATAGACCGCAAATCCGATTGCCGACGCTTTCTGCTGTGGCCACTGCATCGGCGACATGTTCAGAGATCCAATCTGCCGCCCCATGGGCCTGCAAAGCAGTTTTCGTTTTTTGCTTAATGATTTCAACGGTAACTTCGGTCATGTGCTCTTCCCTGCTTTGCTTTTGCGCGCGTTCGGTTTGACGCCATACGCCCTGTTTTTCAATAGCTGATTTAAGTGTGATTACAAATCTATTCCCTACCGAGGACATTATTTTTGAAGCCAGTAAAAATTTTGCAGTGGTATTTTTTATTGAATTTATTGGCGCCAAAACGTGTCGATGCATTTTCTTTTACCTAGGTGATTGACCTTGGCGGTTTTTGGGCCAATATCTCGTGTAAAAATCACAAAGCCTTATTGAGATAGGCGCGGAACGTCCCGTAAATTGAATGTTAAAGGATTGAATATAATGTCCCTTGCAAATGGTCAGTCTTACCTTGCTATTCCCGGTCCATCAGTTGTTCCCGAGGCCGTTCTGCGTTCAATGCACCGCTCTTCGCCCAATATCTACGAGGGCGAATTGGTGGAAATGGTTCCAACGATCATATCGGACTTGCGCTATGTGGCGCGCACTGATCACAATGTTGCGGTATATATCGCGAACGGTCATGGCGCATGGGAAGCCGCACTCGCGAATATGGCAGGCCCCGGCGATACGGTACTTGTAGCCGCCACCGGGCAATTTGCACATAGCTGGGCAGAAATGGCCGAAACCCTTGGAATTAAAGCGGAAATCGTTGAATTTGGAACACGGTCGACGATTGATCCCACGCGTATCAGCGCGGCTTTAAGGGCCGATAAAGCACAGCGCATCAAAGCGGTTCTGGTCACCCATGTGGATACGTCCACGTCCATAAAGAATGATATAAAAGAGGCACGCGCAGCCATTGATGCCGCAGATCACCCTGCTTTATTGGCCGTAGACTGCATTGCCTCGCTCTGCTGCGATGTGTTTGAAATGGATGCATGGGGCGTTGATGTCATGGTCGCGGCCAGTCAAAAGGGATTGATGGTGCCGCCGGGGTTGGCCTTTGTCTATTTCAACGAAAAAGCGGCTGAGCAGCAACACGCGCTTGAACGGGTCAGTTCTTATTGGAACTGGCAGCAGCGTGTTAGCCCAGAGGGTTTTTACCAATATTTTTGCGGCACGGCGCCGACCCTTCATCTTTATGGGCTGCGCACTGCTTTGGACATGATCAAAGCCGAAGGCATCGAGGCCATCTGGTCCCGTCATAAGGTGCTCGCCCAATCCATTTGGACAGCAGTGGATTGCTGGGGCAGCGGCGCAGGCCGCATGCGAATGAATGTGCAAAACCCCCAGCACCGCAGTCATGCGGTTACCGCGCTACACCTTGGGGCGCCCGATGGAAAAAAACTACGCCGCTGGGTGGAACATGAGGCCGGCTTAACCCTTGGCATCGGCTTGGGCATGTCCACACCCGACGATCCTAATGGCGACGGGTTTTTCAGGTTTGGACATATGGGCCATGTCAATGCGCAGATGATCATGGGGCTGCTGGGCACTGTTGAAGCCGGGCTTTGCGCACTTGATATCCCCCACGGGTCCGGCGCTGTCGAGGCTGCCGCGCGGGTTATGGCATCAGCGAGCTAAGGCCGCGCTCAGCGCTTTGGGCAACAGATCACGTAACAATTCAAGATCTTCTGGTCGCCCGGCGCTGACCCGGATACAGCGGTTTTGCGGCGCTACAAAAGGCATTCTAACAAACAGGCCATTGGCCACCAGCTCGTCTAGGACAGCTTTGGCAAAGTGGCCATCGCGGCCGCAATCTATCGTGACAAAATTGGTAGCAGAGGGCAGCGTAGACAAACCGTTTTCCTTAGCTATCTGCCCAATGGTAGCGCGGCCCTGCGCCACTTGTTGGCGCACATGGGCAAGCCAGTCCTGATCGCCAAGTGCTGCCAATGCGCCGGCTTGCGCGGCGCGGTTCATTCCAAAATGATTGCGAATTTTTTCAAATTGACCGATGAGATCGGCAGATCCCAAAGCATAGCCCACCCGTGCGCCTGCCATGCCGTAACCCTTTGAAAAGGTGCGCATTCGGATTACTTTTGCGTCGTTAATATCCACCTTTGGCGCTGTGCCTTCGGGTGCAAATTCGACATAGGCCTCGTCCAGAATTAAAAGGCAGCCCTCGGGTACTTTAGCGATCATACTTTCGATCACATCAGCTTCATGCCATGTGCCCATCGGGTTGTCGGGATTGGCAAGATAGACAAGTTTCGCTTTTTGCTTGTCGGCCAAATCCAAAAGCGCGTTGGGATCTTCGTGATCACCGGCATAGGGTGTTTTAAGCAAGGTCCCGCCAAATCCGGCCACATGGTAATTAAACGTCGGATACGCGCCATCTGACGTCACGACTTTGTCGCCCGGTCCAATCAGCATGCGGACAAGATAGCCTAAAAGCCCATCTATTCCTTCACCAACCACAATATTTTCCGGCGCTATGGCGTGGTGATCGGCCAAAGCTGCGCGCAAATCAAAGCTGGTGGGATCACCATATTTCCAAATATCCGAGGCTGCCGCCTGCATCGCCTCAATCGCCTTAGGGGACGGGCCAAAGACGTTTTCATTGGCCCCAAGACGCGCCGAAAATGCGCCGCCTCTCGCCCGTTCTTGGGTTTCGGGCCCCACAAAGGGAACGCTTGCGGGTAGGCTTTCGACCAATTGTGTATAACGCGGTTTGCTCATAGCATAGAGATAATGATATATTGCCAAAAGAGGCAAGAGCGTAAAGGTTTTGAAAGCTATCCTAAAGAAAAATAACTTTTACTTTGCAACCGCAGGCTGGGCAGAACAAAAGGTCCCAGCCGCATCACGCAATTTTGAGCCGATCGGTGCGGTAAAAACCAATACAGCCTTGACCTTCGCGGTGATCAGGCACAGGGTCTGCAAAATAAATAAAACGGAGCCGGCCAGTGCGTCATAGCAACCGACCTTTCGCTGCATATGAATGGATGATCGCTTGGCGCTACCTGCGTGCGCGCCGTGCCGAAGGCGGCGTCAGCGTGATGACATGGATTAGCCTAATTGGCGTCACACTGGCAGTTTTTGCACTGATTGCCACGCTTGCTGTCCGCTCGGGATTTCGCTCAGAAATTGTAGATACGATTTTGGGCGCAAATGCCCATGTCACAGTCTATCAAATTCCGGTGGCGGATGATTTTGGCCGTTTGGACCGGACCATCCATAATTATTCTGAAATGGCGAACGCCATTGGCAAAGTCGAAGGGGTCAACCGCGCTGCACCGCTGATCAAAGGGCAGGTTATGGCCAGTTTCGGGGGTCAAAACGCGGGTGTGCAGGTATATGGCATTTCGGCCTCTGATTTGATGACGTTACCGCGGATCGCAAAACCGGAAGACTTTATCGGGGATATTGGCGATTTTGAACAGGGCATTGCCATCGGATCAGGCGTTGCGCGAATTTTAAACGTAACACTTGGCGATAAAATCAAACTTATCTCGCCAGAAGGGGTCAAAACAGCCTTTGGAACCAGCCCGCGGGTTAAAAGCTATACGATCTCCTATATTTTTACCGCCGGCCGGTATGATATCGACAAGACCCGCCTTTACATGCCGTTCGCCGAGGCTCAAAATTACTTTAATCGCGAGGGAGTGGCCGATGAGATAGAGGTCATGGTTGAAAACCCCGATCAGGTTATACGACTATCAGATGCGATTTCCTCAGCCGCTGGCGCCCGCGCTCAGCTTTGGAGCTGGAAAGATGCATCGAGTAATTTCCTAAGGGCTTTGGAAATCGAAGATAACGTGATGTTTATCATCATGACCATATTGGTGTTGATTGCGACCATGAACATCATTTCCGGCTTGATTATGCTGGTGAAAAACAAAGGCCGTGATATCGGTATCCTGCGCACCATGGGATTAACCGAGGGGTCTGTGATGCGGGTATTTTTTATCTGCGGGGCTTTCACCGGCGTGATCGGCACAGTATTCGGTGTGATATTGGGCTGCTTGTTTGCGATCTATATTGATCCGATCTTTTCATTGGTCAATTACGTGGCTGGCGGCGGTGTTTGGGACCCATCCATAAGAGGCATCTATTCAGTCCCTGCCGAGCTTCATCTAAACGATGTTTTATCAGCTGTGATCCTGTCATTGGGCTTAAGTTTCGGCGTTACATTTTTCCCAGCGCGGCGCGCGGCGCGCATGAACCCGGTCGAGGCACTTCGCTATGAGTGATCTACTTCTTGAATTAAGCGCACTTGAAAAAGCCTATCATCGGGGCCGCCCAAATCAAATCAATGTTCTTTGCGGTGCAAACCTTGAAGTAAAACACGGTGAAATCATCGCCTTGGTCGCGCCTTCTGGTGCGGGAAAATCTACATTGCTGCACATTGCCGGTCTTTTAGATACTCCTGATGCCGGCGAGGTAAAATTCCATGGCGAGGTTCTAAATACAATGAGCGACCGGAGACGTACAATGATCCGGCGCAAAGAAATCGGTTTTGTATATCAGTTTCATCATTTGTTGCCTGAATTTTCAGCCCTTGAAAATGTGATGCTGCCACAACTTGCAAATGGACAAGCACGCAGTGAAGCCAAATCAGTGGCCGCTGAGCTACTGTCAAAAGTTGGCATCGCCGAGCGGGCCGATCATAGGCCAGCCGAGCTATCGGGCGGGGAACAACAAAGGGTTGCTTTTTGCCGCGCTTTGGCAAACGCCCCTAAAGTGCTTTTGGCGGATGAGCCTACTGGAAACCTTGATCAAACCACCTCTGAGCAGGTATTTGAAATTTTAATGTCTGTGGCACGGCAAACCGGATTATCAGCTGTTATTGCCACCCACAATCCACAGCTTGCGGCAAAAATGGATCGGACAGTGACTTTAAAAAATGGTCGTCTGGAATGAACCCTATGGCGTTTAAATTATTTTCTTAGTTTTGATTGTAATAGCTTTTTCTCAACTCTTCCGCCGAGGCACCGCTTAAGTACCTAAAAAGAAGGATCAGGTTTCGTGTCCCGCGCAGTAACCAGCCGTTTTTTTCATAGGCCTTAGCACTGGTGAGAATAGTCACAGGCAACATGCGCAAGTGCCGCTTTAGTTTTAAAGCAATTGCCACATCTTCCATCAAAGGTTGGTCCGGATAACCGCCGATGCTGGTCAGCTGATGCCGAGAAATCAATAAACCCTGATCCCCATAAGGCAGCCCCAAAAAAATTGAACGAAGATTGGCCCACCCTTCTGTAACCCGCGCCATTAGATGACTGCTGTTAAAGCCCAGCTTAAAGAAAAACGCTTTTTGTCTATTGGCCAGAAAAGAAGGTAATTTGTCACCCCAGCCTTTGGGTAAAATGCAATCAGCGTGCAGGATAAGCAGCCAATCACCTTGTGCCTTCGTGCTGGCACGAGCCACTTGCCCCCCGCGCGACGCAGGTCCTTTGACAACGGTTGCGCCGGATTGATCTGCGATCTTACAAGTCTCATCCAAAGAGCCGCCATCAGAAACGATCACTTCACATATCAAACCAATTGCCACCCCTTCATACAGGCTGCTCAATAAGCTTGGCAGGCTGTCTTGAGCGTTCAAAGTTGGAATGATCACCGAAATTGGAGCACGCATCCTCTGTTCCATCTGAAAAACACACTATATATGTAACGAGAGTAACCAAGGATTGCCACATGGTCTTAGCCACAAATTCGCGCGAAATAATTCGAATTACCGGCAATGATGCCCGGGATTTTTTACAAGGCTTAGTTACAAATGATGTGAATAAGATTGACCAAGGCTTGGTTTATACGGCGCTTTTGACCCCGCAAGGTAAGTTTCTTTTTGATTTCTTTTTATTCGCGGATGGGCCTGATGTGATGCTTGATGTGGCTGCGGATCAGTCTCAGCCGCTGCTCAAACGGCTTGGGATGTATCGCTTGCGTGCAGATGTCGATTTCAACGCCGCGCCATTTTACGTTGAATGCGGTCTCGGCAAGCCGCCTCAAGACGGTTTTGCGGATCCGCGTCATCAGGATATGGGCTGGCGAAGATATTCATCAAATCCCGTTGAAGACAACTTTGATTGGACAGCGCAGCGCATAGCCTGCTTGGTTCCTGAAAGCGGAAATGAACTGACAGCAGATAGCTATATTCTTGAATGGGGTTTTGAAACCTTAAACGGGGTGGATTTTTCGAAAGGCTGTTATGTGGGGCAAGAAATAATTGCCCGAATGAAGCACAAAACCAAACTTCGAAAAGGGATTGCGCGCGTTGCTATAAAAACGCCTGTCCCGCTTCACACCCCGATCATGTCACAGGGTAAGGAAGCGGGATATATTTGTTCGCAGGCGTCCGGAGACGCGCTGGCCTATCTACGTTTTGACAGAATAGGTGATAATATGACGGCAAATGGCGTTTCCATCAGCTTGTCAGGTAACCTGGCCAGTTAAGGCTTTATCGCCAAATATCGGCATTTTAACAACTTGGCGCCAAAAGCACTCGGATTATTGTTGGTGCGCTATGCGCGCTCAGAATATTCCATTGCTTCAGTATTGATGATCACCTTTTCATCTTGGGCAACGAAGGGCGGGACCATAACCTTAACGCCGTTATCCAATATTGCCGGCTTGAAACTATTCGCAGCCGTTTGGCCTTTGACAACAGGCTCTGTTTCGACAACTACACAAGTTACTTTTTGAGGCAAGGTCGCGTTCAGTGCCTCATCGTCATAAAACTCTACAACAATGGTCATACCGTCTTGCAAAAATGGCCGGCGCTCTCCGAGCAATTCAGAGGAAAGCTCGATTTGTTCATAGGTTTCTGTATCCATGAACACCAGCATACCATCACTTTCATAAAGAAACTGCTGATCTTTTTGCTCTAAGCGAACGCGTTCAACTTTGTCTGCGCTTCGAAACCGTTCATTCAACTTTGAGCCATTGCGCAGATTTCGCATTTCGACCTGTGCAAACGCACCGCCTTTTCCAGGCTTCACATGATCCACTTTTACAGCCGCCCAAAGCCCACCATCGTGTTCCAGAACATTACCGGGGCGAATTTCATTTCCATTTATTTTGGCCATCTCAAAACCTGCGTCTAATTGATTGATATTTAGCTCACTGCCCCTATATCTATAGGGCATAGACTTGGCAAGCTAACCACATGAGCTAATGAACGCAATAAAGCCATGCGTATAGTGCATATTAGCTATGCAAAATAAGTCTACCCGAATCAGTAATTTTAGGTCATAAGCAAGTCTACGCCGAAAAGACAAGAGCAAGAATAAAGGACGACGAGATGAAGGATTTCGTTGACGCGAGCGCGTTTAACAGTGAGCAGGGCAATAGAGCACGAAAGCTTTTTGCCGCCGTAGTTCTTGCCGCTTTGGATGATGCAATCGCTGATGATAAGAAATATGGCAATGGGCCAGAGCAAATTGCACGCTGGGCTCGGTCACGCGACGGCCGCGAAGTGTTGTCTTGCGCTGGTATTGACCCGAACGAACGCGTTGTCAGTGGCTTGATGGATTTTGTCGGGAAAGGCGTGCGCACATCTGTCGCGCTTTCACGCGAAGAATGTGAGCGCCGCCATGCCGCGCAACAACAGGCCGAAGCCGCATAAATTTGACTGCGCAACATGCAGAGCATTTTGAAACGCCAGATAAACTCTGGCGTTTTTTTATTTAGCCGCGCAGTTTTCCAGACTTAAGAACACTCTGGATTTCCCGTTGCACCATCTGCCGGATATTTTGGGTAATCTTCTCTCCCAAAGTACCGCGAAGTTCTTCGCGGATAATCTCGGTAACTGTTTCGCGCAACTTTTCGGAATTGAGGCTCTCTGTTTCAGCTGACCGTAACGGGGTCTCAGACTTTGTCTGAACAGCTCGTAACGCAGCTGGCGCATCAAACTCGCCTAAAGCTGCATCAACCACCTGTTCCCACGGAAATCCGGTCACTTGCTTGCCTGCGTAGTCGTCTTGACCTGCGCTGTCTGGTTCCCATGGTCCCTCTGAGCGAGCGATCATTTCTTCCAATTTCGAAATCTTAGCCTCAAGGTTTCGTGACACAGGTGCCTGTTGTGCCCGCTCCAACTTACGCCCTTCAACAACACGCAATGCAGGTCCCAAAAGAAGTTTTTCGTTTCTTTCAGTTTCGATTAGTCCTACGTCGTTGTCGTCCTTATCCGCTATAAGTTGTTTTAGTGAGGTTAAAACGTCGTCTATTTCTACCTTGCCCAATGGTTCGTTCATTGTATCTACCTTCTAGTGAGGAGTGATACCATTGTAACCATGAACTACTGTTCGCACAAGCTCTGAACGAATCACTTATTTGGAAAGTGCTTTTAAAACCCGATCAAGAGCTTTTCCTTGTGCACTTCCCGAAGATGGCGCTGTCTCTACCAGGTTGAAATATTCAGCAGGATCATACTTTTGCACAGGTAAGTTTAGAGTATCAACTGTCAATTTACCCATCTCAGAAAGAACACGGTAGGCGGCAAGATACTCGTCTGTTACCGCAGAAATTAGCCCGGCTTTCGCATCCAAAAGTTCTTGCTCCGCGTTTAAAACATCCAATGTCGTTCTTGATCCAAGCGTTGCCTCTTCACGCACCCCTTCGAAAGCCACACGCGCAGCGCGAATTTGTTCTTCGCTAGCTTTTCGCCCTGCCCGCGCCATTTCCAAAAGAGCAAACGCTGATCCGGCTTGCTGTTCAATTCTATGACGCGTGATGTGCAGACCGGATCGCTGCGCATCTCGTCGTGCCATGGCTTGACGAACAAGCGAAGGAAGCCGACCACCTGAATAAATTGGCCCTGAAGCAGATACACTCACCGTGCTTTG
>ERZ1049444.237-NODE-237-length-58038-cov-8.354190_pt1 | contig 58038 bp, 43 predicted proteins | sample MGYA00383101_ERZ1049444 | MGnify/ENA primary metagenome ERZ1049444 (study PRJEB29581, sample SAMEA5548371) | metagenome | biome: marine; feature: coastal; material: water | depth 50 m | study: Short-term variability in the microbial, nano- and picoplankton... | reverse complement strand
ACGAGTATGTTGCATTTGGTTAACTCGCCAAGTTTTTCGGGAAAATCTCGCCATAGTTTTATGCAACCTAAAGAGTCGTGCAGGAAAATAATTGTCGGTCTGTCAGGAAATTTGTCAATACGTTTTAAAGCAATTTCGTTAAATTTTATTTTGACTTTTGTATGCAATTTTGTTTCTTTTTTAATTGGTGCCAACGCCTACTTATTTTTTCACTTCTGGAAAGACCTGAACAATAAGGCACTTCTTTTAGCTCCTTATCTTGTTTGACTGATTATTGCTAGTTCGTAGAACGCGTATATTTTTTATTACAACTGATTTATGAAGCTAACTCTATTTTGGTTTCGAAGAGACCTTAGACTTGAAGACAATACTGCCTTACATGCTGCAATGAATTCTAGTAACAATGTTTTACCACTCTTCATTTTTGATAGTAACATTCTTGATGATTTGCCTGATAATGATCCGCGAGTACATTTCATTTACGACACGCTAAGCAACTTGAACCAGCGTCTTTCTAAAATCCAATCATCCATATTAATCCTTAAAGGAAAACCGGTAGAAATCTGGAGAGAACTCATCAAGACTTATGATATTTCCAGTGTATATGTCAATAGAGATTACGAGCAATATGCAATTGAAAGAGACGAAAAACTAGCACATCTTTTACTAAAAAATGGCATTGAGCTACTAGACTTTAAAGATCAAGTCATCCACGAAAAATCTGAAGTGATGAAGGCTGATGGCAGCCCTTACACCGTCTTTACACCTTATAAAAATAAATGGCTCGAGCATTATACTCCAACCGCTGTTTTACCTGAAGTGGATTACGGCAACTTTCACAAAAAGATATTTGCCTTTCCAAAATTAGAAGACTTAGTATTCAGAAACTCAACTATAGTTGTGAAACCATTTAGTCTTGCAAAGGTGCGCCAATATGCAGAGACACGCAACTTCCCCTATCTTGATACAACATCATATTTGAGCCCACACCTTCGCTTTGGAACCGTAAGTATTCGACAGATCATTGCTTTGCTAAAGAATGAGGATAACGTCTTTTTAAGCGAACTGATTTGGCGGGAATTCTTTATGCAAATTTTGTTTCACTTTCCAAAAGTGGTGAATCAAAACTTTCGTTCTAAATATGACGGAATCCAATGGCTAAATGATGAAACCGATTTTCTAAAGTGGTGTAATGGTCAGACAGGTTATCCGCTTGTGGATGCAGGCATGAGAGAATTAAATGAAACAGGTTACATGCATAACCGAGTAAGAATGGTAACAGCTGGCTTTTTGTGCAAACATCTTTTAATTGACTGGAGATGGGGAGAGGCATACTTTGCTAAGAAACTTCTCGATTATGAACTTTCTTCAAATAATGGCAACTGGCAATGGGCAGCCGGAACAGGTTGTGATGCTGCCCCATATTTTAGGATATTTAACCCACTAGAACAATTGAAGAAATTTGATAAAAATAGAATTTACGTTAAAAAGTGGATTCCAGAAATAGACACCGATGCCTATTGTGACCCCATCATCGAACATAAACAGGCTAGAATTAGGGCATTGGAAACTTACAAATCAGGAATAAATAACTAAACACAACACTGTATATGAAATCATAGCACCCTGCGGATGCTACGCTTCATATACTAACCGTCAATGGATCACCGGCGTCGGTCGTTTGGACATTCAAATAAGACTGAACTTCAGCTTGAAAATTATTTGCATTTTGAACGTCAACATAGGCGTTGATTGACCATTTGTCGAGATACCACTTCTTATCGAGTCTCACATCCAGGGCGTGAACCAATGGATATCTTTCATCATTTAATCCGGGCAGCTATCTGATATCCGTTAAGACTGACAACGAGACCCTAGTGAGGCGCTTCACGGTTACTAAATAATAATTTCTCGTTCCTTAAGATTGCATTCATGAGCCAACTTCTCGTCATTCTCGGTTGTTCAATCATCTTATCAAGCCACATGGCTCATAACATAATCGGTGAGAAGGAAACTTAACCATACTCTGAGTCCGGAGATTCTATCAGATAAATGCTGCATCAACTTAGTTCAAGATGTCATTTTTACGCCTGTTCACATGGTAAATTTCAATTGAAAGCTGAATGTGCAAAACCCTTTTCGATTAGACCGGTTTTTGTCCGATAACTCATTAATTTTAAAACTAGAATGCTAAATGTTTCTTTGAGAAGCATTGGCACTATTTGAAATGAGAGCTGGATTAGAGAATAATCGATATGATCCGCAGCGCTCCGCTGCAAGTCTTCAGAACAGGGTTGACACCGTTCAACGAAGTTCTGCTATGGTTGACAACCGACCAGAAACAGCTCTGATTCAGCAGCTCAAGAAAATGGCCAACAATTCTGCGAGGAATGATAGCACTGCTCAATTACAAGCCGGAACCAACTCCACAGCTGCCAGCCAATCCAACAAAACTGGATTGCCAGCTCAATTAAAGTCGGGAGTTGAATCGCTTTCCGGCCAGTCGATGGACGATGTAAATGTTCATTACAATTCTGACAAGCCTTCCCAGCTACAGGCTCACGCCTTTGCTCAAGGCACAGACATTCATCTCGCATCTGGGCAAGAAAAGCACCTTCCGCATGAAGCATGGCACGTTGTTCAACAAAAACAAGGCAGAGTACAACCTACGACACAACTAAAGGGAAAAGTCAATATCAATGATGACCCAAGTCTTGAACGTGAGGCTGACGTTATGGGAGCTAAAGCGCTTTCCCAAAGAGTCCAATCAGAAGCGATTGGCGCTGGCGTAGCTAGCAAAAGCACACAGCTGAGAATGGTTCAAAGGGCCGAAACCTCAGATACTGGAAAGACAGATGAATCGACCAAGAATTTTGAAGCCACTGTTGAGCAAGACATGCTCATTCTGAGGGGCGATCGCAGCTGGTGGGGCCGTCTCACTGGATCTCAATTCACAAAACTGTATGACGCCATCGAAAATTTGGGAACGGCTGCACCTGATGATAAGCCTGCGTTGATTGAAGAGATTCACACCTTGGGTCAAACGTACCTAGACACCCACGTAGATTCCGATGAAAATGACAAAATAAGGAGAGCGTCAATTGAAAGAATCGTGGCTGGCATCGGTAGATTCAAGAGTGATTCAGAAGCCGCAGCGAAAGCGCTCAGCATAGCAAGTACCGACGACAAAGTAGGAATTGGGGCAAAGCTCAAAAAGGCAATTTTTGGGACAGACACTCCATTTGTACAAGCCGTAAATGCATTTACGGAATATCAAAATCAATCCTCCTCACTTCAAACGAGCGAGTCTAGCGAAGGCATTGCCTTCCTTCGGGGAGTATTTGAAAAGGCAAAAGCGGTCAAATCCAAGGTGGATGCTTGGAAAGAAAAGCATCCTTCGTCTGAAGAAAGAACAGATGATTTGAGTGATAAGCGAGGTGTCATTCAAAACATGGTTGACAAGCTTGGCGTGATCAATATGAGTCTGAAATTCAAGTACAAAAATCTTTTCAAGTTCACTGGTGAACAGGTAAAAATCGATCCACTCAAAGAAGAATTGAATATTGCCTCTATTAAGGTAAAAATGCTTGAAGGCACTCCATCCGCATTCCATGAGCTTGAAGCTGAAGCCAAAGGAATAACCTACAGTGACGGAGACTTTGACTTCTCTGAGGTTTCTCTTACAAAACCTCCAGAAGAATTTAGCCCATTCCCTGGAGTTAAGTTCACGTCTCCACCTTCCATTGTATTAAAGAAGAGCGGTGCAGATTACAAGTTAGAAGTTGGGGTTTCGGGTATTGACATCAAAGCAGGAAACCTCTTTCAAGGTCAAGCTAAAGTGAGTGGCGTGTTCAAGTATAATTCTGCCAATCCAAATAAGGTAAAATTTCTTAACCAATTAAACTTCTCAGTTATCTCGGTTAAGCTGTTAGAAGATGTTCCCGCTCCAGTTAAGAACCTTACTGCTTCAGTTCATAATCTAAAGATTGCATCCGAGGGTGATTCCTTCAATTATGACTACAGCAAAATAAAGCTTACAGCCAAACCCGAAGAGTTTAAACCGTTCACTGGATTAACCCTAAAAAGCCCGCAATCAGTGGTTATCAGAAAAGATTCAGATAAATATAGAATCAAAATTGGTAATGCAGGAATTGCAGTTGATGCTGGTGGGTATTTCAATGCCGATGCCTATGGAAGTGCCGAATTCTCGTACGTAATTGCCAGTGAAGGGAAATACAAGTTCGTCCAGAATGTCTATCTAAATGATGTTAACGGAAAATTGGGAGACAATTTTCCAGATGCTATAAGCGGATTAAAAGTCAAAGGAGAAGGAATAAGCATCAAACAGGCTGGCGATTCATATGATACAGATTTCAAGAAAATTACGGTTAGTTCAAAACCCAAAGATTTCACACCTTTTGGTGGACCTCTAACCGTGTCAGCACCAGATAAAGCTGTGATTACAGGGCCAAAAGCAGACTACAAAGTCCTATTTACAGGCTCAAAAGCAGCTGCCCAATTTGGAGAACCAGAAGGAGATGGAGCTTCATTGAAGGCTAACGGTTCAGCAGATTTCTACATCCATAAAGACGGCAAAAAGGGAATAGAAAAGGCCACTTTGGACGCTGAAGGAAAATCTCCTACCCTCCCTGGTAAGTTACCATTTTGGCCACTTGATTTCGGTTTTGATGTGACATTTCCTCCAGTGCCAGGAGTCTCAGCCGGCATCAGTTTGCAAGCTGGAGGTGGTGCTTATGCTACTATTGGAGGAAAGATCACCTATACAGGTGAAAGTGAAAAAATCGACTTCCTTCTCAATGCGGGATTAACTGGGAACCTAAATGCAAGCATTAAACTTGGGGCTGGTGTTGGACACAAATGGATTGCTTATGTCGGAATCTTCGCGAAGGCAACGGCCAATGCCGTAGCAACTGGAACCGCCGAACTTGAAGGATATTTTAAACACAAAAGCAACACTTACGAATTACAGAAAGCGGATTTAAACTATAAAATGGCAGCAAACCTTTCAGGAAATGTGAGTGCCGGAGCTGAGGCAAAAGCATTAGTATTCTATCAAAAGACGCTATTTGAAATCAAGTCCAAGGAATGGGAAATTGCCAGCACCAAACGAAATGGGGCTTTTAATTTAATTGACAAGACAGAAGGTGAGGCTAAAGGTGGCGTGGGTTTACTGGTCAATGACAAGGAATCAATAAACAAAAAAATACCGGCAGACCAACATGGGAAGGTGGAGGACACTTTGACTAAGCTTTCTTCATCAGGAACGGACAGTCCAGAAATCAAAAAAGCCCTCGAAATCATAAATACCCTCTCTGCTGATGGTGAAAGTCTAAGTGCCCCTGCTGTCTTGGCTAAGCTTTCAAGCGGTATTGCTTCCATGATTGAATCAATAGATGACCTAGACAAACGACTTGAGATACTCATGCCTTCTAGATTTAATCTGCTGGCAAAAGAGAAGAAAAAGGACATACTGATTGCCAGACAATTGGTATCGGAGATCAGATATGGACACCTCGTCAATTTCAGCCAATTCATTATGAAGCAAGATCCCGAGGTTATAACAAGTCTTTCTGATTTTGCAGGAAGTCTGAGCAAGGTTGTGGAAATCGTTAAGAAGTACAAATAAGTCCACTGGAGTTGATTCTGACTCTAAAATAGATTATCAATCAGTTCATACTTACAACGTCACCCCTTCTTTGAGGAACTCCTTCTTGATACCTTTCAGAATATCGGACTTCTTGATCCTTCTGTTGGATCTCTGGGCGGAGACAATGGAGCAATACCGTAAGACATTGATAATACTTCCACCGGTTATTTCATATTCCGATGAAATTCGCTCTAACTCCTCCTCTTGTACTTCAAACGTTGAGAAATACTTTTTCCAGAGTGACATTCTTATCTCGGTGTTTGGCTTCGGGAAGAAAATGATGCTCTGGAAACGTCGAAGAAAGGCTCCATCTATATTGTCCTTAAAGTTCGTTGCAAGTATCACAACACCATTGTAGGCTTCAATCCTTTGAAGCAGGTAAGCTACCTGCTGATTGGCGAACATATCGTTGCTACTCTGGGTTGAAATCCTTTTAGCAAAAAGTGCATCTGCTTCGTCAAAAAAGAGTATCCAATTTTTGTTTTCAGCCACATCAAAAAGTTTCGCAAGATTCTTCTCAGTTTCTCCAATGAACTTAGATACGACCGACGAAAGATCAATTCGATAGACGTCCATCCCATGACTTTTACCTAGCAAGGATGCAGTCATCGATTTGCCTGTTCCAGGTGGTCCATGAAATAGAACCCTGTAGCCCGATTTTAAGTACTTATCAAGGCTCTCATTCTGTAATATTTCATTCTCGTGTTTTATCCATGAGCGTATTAGCTCAATTTCATTCATAACCGATTTCTCAAAAATCGCATCGTCCCAAGTAAGTTTGGTAGTAAGTAAATGCGCTGGAAAACTTGGAGAAAACCGAGGCTTATACTCTTCGTTCAAAGTGAATTGGGTCAAAAATTCTTGACTAATGATCAACTCTCCTCCCCAAATTGGCTCGTAAGAGTTTGTGAAGCCCAAGGACAAAATGTTTTCTCGATAGAGAATGTGTTTTTCCGCAAAACATCGCTGCAATTCAAATCTCTGATCTAGACTGTCTCCGGCAATTATGAATGCTGCTGTTTCTGCGGTGGGAATAAACCCGCTGTGCTTTTCACCTTTCAACCCCCCGAATTCGGCAAAGACTCGATCAAACTGCTCATTCTTTGTAAAAAAAATATCGAATATTGCTGGGCGCAAATGAGGAGCAAGAGCTATTAAGATTAGGAGTCTTGAGGTATCGTTTATTTTCAAATCTTTAATGACCGAGGCGTAATAGGACACATCTTCATCCAAATTGGGAGCTTCGGGATATGGGTATTGCTCCGAGTGTTTAAAGTATTCGGCGAAGCGATAGACAATGACTTGGTTGAGCCATTCTAGCTCTCTATTCAAAGTCGATAAACTGTTATTAAAAGTCACGTCCATTCAACGATCAATCTTTTATCCATCCAAGGTAATTTAATGATGCCAAATGACCATGGCATCCCATCCATCAAGATGTCTAGTGTTTTGCCTTCAACCTTCAGCTGCCATGACTCCTCCAATTCCAGTAATCGAGCATCTCGCAACAAGAATCCTTCTCTCAATGCCTCAACAGACGAAGTTTGTACTCTCGGCCAATTCTGAAGTAGGCCTTTTAGCATTTGATCAGAAACGTCTCTCTCTTCATCAGTCAGATCAATTTCGAATGGAATGGGTGTAGCAATCTTGACCCCGCAAAGAACCTTATTCAGCAATAGCTCGTGCTCAGGGGCCGTTTCCAATCCCGTTGCAAGAAATTGAAGAAGTTGGACAGCACGGTAAGAGGCCTTTTTTGATTTGAATTTCTTGTCTTTTAACATTCCGAGTATCTCGAAGTATCGCGCCAGGTAAGGCCAGACAATAACGAGACCTGCATTTTTAATGTTGACCTCAAAATCCAGAGCTACTTCAGGAACATCCTCAAAATCGACATCCGAATCGAGTTGATCATCATCCATTACTCCATGGATATCATGGTCCTCTTCAGGATCACTCTCTTTCACAGATTCCCCATCTGATATGTCTTCCGCCAATTTGCCAACTTCTGGTTCAACTTGGGACTTCTTCCACTCATCCAAGGTAAGTAAACTGTCGTCCATATGATCCGATTCTTCCTCTATACTCAATTTCAACTTTGAGTCGGCAGCAAAGAGATTCGAGACCACAAACTTGCTGACTTGTTCACTGAAATTATAAATCTCTATTAACACTTCTTTCTCAATCTCAGTTAAATCAAACTGTTGATTAGATCTCTTTAAAATCATGATCAACAAATCATCGGACTTATTCGCGGTAGGATTAGCACTTAACGCCTGTTCGAAAATTGTAGCATAGATAAAATCATGTATGACAGTCGAATTTTCCAGACCAATCAGATCAATCATGAATTGCTGGAGCATTTTGACATCTTCCGCAAAACCTCGCTTCGTAGAAGGAAAGAGTAAGTGAATGAGGAAGAAAATAAAATGATCACTTTCAAACCGGACAATTCTTGACCGGACTCGGCGATCCTTCAATTCTTCGGCAATAAGGCTTCTTATGTGACCGTTGTCCATAGAAAATTTGAGCTCTAAATCTTGAATGAAAGCATAGTATGTCCTCGCTTTCGGGAATGTGTTGACAGGATGAGATCCAAACCTCAAATAGTGCTTTACAACATCATCAAAACCTACTACTTCCCACGCTTCCGACAGCATTGTCAATTCAGATTTTGATCTTGGCGAAGAACTCGATAGAATTTCGAGTAATGGCCTGAATCTAGATTCACCACTGCTCACAGCTTCTGCCGCATATTTCTGTAATTCTTCCTGAATATTGCTAATTGAGGGAACTTTTAGTCTTTTAAGGGCGGTCAATGCATTGCTAACAAAATCAACAGCTGTCAACTCCTTCGTCTTCAAACTGTATTCAACCACAAAAAGACGCCACTCAGTTTCGTTACTCACAATGGCACTTCGATTCACTAAAATATTGAGACTTACTACAAAACCACCAAGGCTCGGTGCTAGCGCAAGTATCATCCTATCAAATTGTTGATTCGACATAAACCTCACCAAGTGTTGATAGACGTCGATCGCCGATCCGGTCTTCGCAATTTCCGCCACCCAATTTTCAGGATCATTATTTAACAATCGAATCGAAAATTCTTCAATGTGCTGGGATAGTTTAGCTCTGCTGGTTTTTGAGTGATCCGCCCACCATGGAATTTCATTTTCGAGGATCAAGTGAGTGAGAAGGTCAATGTTTCTTCTGAGCCGATAATCGCCAGATCTGATTTGATCTGCGATCCGTCCATCAGTGAAGGAAGTGATGAGACTCGACATTGCCTTGTTTGACTGTGACAAGCTTTTGAGGGCCAAGAGTTCAGAATAATCTCGCTTGGTAATTCCAAAATCAATAGGAATTCGAGCCATCACCTTTCTCGCTGAACTCTCCAGCCTTGCAGCATTAATTGGCCACTGAGAAAAGAGAATTGCCTTGAGAAAGTAGGACCTTAAGGCTTTCTTTGGGCCAAACGATTCGTGCACTTCTATGAGTAGATCAAGAGTTGAAATTAGCTCATTCACCTCTTTTGGATAGATCCATTCCATAAAATCTAAGAACCTCTGTGAGCCCAAGATAGAATGAAACCCGTGCACATGCCTGGGGTGTTTAACTAGATCTTCTATGAATTCAATCCAAGGTGACAGATCCAGCCCCTGCATAAACTTCAGCAAGTCATATGTCTCTTGGGATGATTGAATGCTGGACCAACTGGGTATTGCGGCATTCTTCGCTACGCTGTTAACAAGTTGAAAAACATCGTATTCTTTCGCGTAGCTGGTATGAATTCCAAGTAGAAGAATTTTGGCTGGTATGAGAGTCAGCGTTTCTTCTTGATCCACCCCCTCTTCTGCGGCGATCTGACCAATTGTCTCTCTTTCTTTTGCCGTCAATTTCGGAACAGAAAAAATCAATTCTGAGTCCACTTTAATCCCCTTTCTCGAGCATCGCAAAAGCTGATGTACAACGATATCCACGGCCTTGTTAGTTTCGTCCTGGAATCGCAGTAAATCATGCTGCACCGTTTCCTGGCTTAGCTGTAGAAGTCTGGAAATTGGATACGTCCACTTCGATACTGGGAATACTTCAAGCAAGTTTTTGATGATGCGCTTTAAGTCCGGATCGAAGCGGATCTCTTCAACCAGAAGATCTCTTTGATATTTCAGAATGCCTAGCAAGTCATCCTCGGTGATTGTCTTTTGATCAGCGCTTGTTTGAGGCCCGAGGTTTTTGAGGTTTCGAAGAATTCGGTGGAATTGAGCTAGCGATCTGTCAATGGATAAGCTTGTTGAAACTGGAAGTTCCAAGGCTGGGTGATTCTCACTTAGAAATTGAAAAAACACATGCTGATCAAATTGAGAGCTCTTCAGGCCATATGCGAGAATAAATCTATCCACCTCTTGCCTAGCCTCAGTGTTATGAGTTCTAATGGTGAATACAACATCTAGATAGGCACTATGTCTGAACTTGTTATCGAGGGCTAATTTGATGGCGCTGAGCGTTGTGTGACTCAACCGATGGAGTAATGCCAATACCTCGGATGTGGCTGATTCTTCAAAAAACCTGAATAAAGCAGGCTCGTGCAATTCGAAATATCTCCGCAAGCTGCGCTCAAACGATCCAAAGGAATCATATGATTCGGATGGTCGAAACTGGCCTTTTTGAATCGTAAGCCCCAACTCGAATAAGAAATTTTGCAGCAATTCTGAGTCTTCCTTCTGACCAATCCAAGCTTTCTGAGCGCTGTTTTTTAGTACCCGCGTCTCAATCTCTGATATCGCAGTTGACTTTTCTTTTTTCAAACGCTTCCACTCAGACTTGAACTGAGAAACGAGGCTTGAGCTCAAACCCTGAGCGGCCGCGTACAACATTGAAACTAGCTTTACTTGATTGATGTTTTGTGAGATCGACGGTTCGTGCAGTATCTGAACCAATGATTCCAATTCATCAATGTTCACGACCTCGTGGAGCCGATCAATCAAGTCAACTATCACTTCATTTTCGATGTCCTTGAAAATTAACTGCCATGTTTTTTCTGGAATATTGGCATCGACCATCATTCGTTGTAAACTGGCAATCTGAGCAGCAGCCGAAGCTAACACCCTATTTCGCTCTTCGGATGAAGGAAGTTCATTTGGAGCGCTGATCCAATCGAACAATACCGTCTCCACATCGTGACCTATTGCTGAATCAACCGGTTGATTCGGTTTGAACTCAGGGCCAAGAATCAGCGCGAATTCAAGGTGAAAATTTCCTAAATGAGACCACTCTTCATCAGACTGAAGTCTGATTTGCGTTTGTACAAACGCTTCAAGCAATTCACGCTCTAATTCTGACTTTCCAGATTCTTTCGCGAAGCGAATTGCTTCCATGAGATGTGGATATTGGTCATGCAATCCAAAGACGCTTCTGAAAATTGAATGGACTTGCGCTAAATCAAATTGATGGATCAATCGCATCCAGACGACGGGGTTATTGATCCTGTCTGCCAAAGCCAATCGAAAACCAGGTGCTTCGGAATCTAGAATCTCAGCCATTGCTTCTTGAGGAGATGATGTAGAACCAATCCAGATTCCGCTCTCAAGAAAGTGAATCACCAACCTCAATGAACTCCAGCTCAATGAATCAGCAGACTTTGGAGATTTTGCACCTTCTTCACGAATTGCCTCAATCGCTTCAACCAGCGCTTGATTCATCGATTTGATTGAATATTTCTTCTCTGAAAGCAGTCGACTTCCTAGCCTCGACATCGCACCTTGCTGAGAAAGGGACTTTCTCGCGCTCAAATACCTCGCCAGTTCTATTAATAATTTAGGGCTGAAACTCTTTTTCGTCTCTCGATAAATGAAGTGAGATCCAAAGATTTTCCCATCGAGATGGAATAGGTTTTCACCGAATTCAATTTCAACTATTTGAGAAAGCTTAGAAATCTCAATGGCTGATTGGCGCACTCTTCCCTTAAAGACCGTCTTGAATGAGCGGTAAATCGAACGAAGTTGAATCGGAGAAAACAATCTGTGAAGCCTCGTAGCAAATCCGATAAACTTGGTTCCCGTCAAACCATCACCTAGTTGAGCGGTCAAGACTTCTAACGAATCTAAAGAAAGATGTCGTGCATAGTTCTGGAGCTGTTCTACGCTCAACTTTTTAGGAGATCTCCCATCCACCAAATAGGTAATCAGAGCTTTGTCGTCGCTCCTTGATAATCGAGAAGACACTGAAAGAAATGCGTCCGATTTCCGTTCTGCATCGCCGGATTTAGCCGCCGCGAGCAATTGGAAATATTCTCTCACCGGAGTTGACAGGCCGTCAGAGAAAGCTGCAAACTCTTTTATCTTTCGTCTTAGCGTGACTATGTAGGCATCACGCGAAATGCTCCTACTAGAGTGATCGAACATAAAATCGAATGTGAACTTCTTTAGGAGGCCTTGAAGGCCGGCGAAGCCAAAGTCAGTCATAGGTCGTGCAGCAAAGTCTTGAATTATCTTTTGGTTTATATCACGAATCTGAGTGTAAATCGCAGACCTATTGCGCATCCAGTGAGTTTCATGCTCCACAAAATCGATTTGCTCAAGTAGCCTTTTACGAATAATCTTCCATGAGACTGTGTCATCAATTGATTCTCTGATCGATGAGGAGTCTATTGAGCGAAGCTTTGCAAAGACATCAGTCAGCGTTTCGTCGCTCCGAGTATTGTATCCATATTGAACATACTCGCCAAACTGTTCAGATGAAATTGACTCCGCTTTAGTAATAATTTGTTTCTCTATTCCCTGTTGTCCAAAGAATTTGCTCAACTCTTCCCTCAGAACAAATCGGAGCCGCACCTCGAGCTCTTGTTCGAAATTTGGAATTTCGAGCTCTCCAAGGTCTAATTCGATTGACTCAAAAAAGGTATCTAATCCCGGAATTGAATATTGATCGAAGTACTCTTCAAGAATCGCCTGAATTTTTTTCTCAAGTTTTGTGCGGTTAGGGAGGTTTGTAGCCTGATCAATTCTGATCGTCAAACGATCTATTTTGTGGAGATCAGCCATAGAAATCAGTCCTCAAGTTCTTGTCGATTCTGATTTCGCATTTGGCCTGGCTCATTTAACCACATGACACATTCTTCAATATTCTTGAATACACATTCTTCCGGCACGACATTCGGAATCAGGTCCACTCCGCGCAAAAGTCGCTGGTTCTCCGAGCTCACTCCGCTGAAGCAGACCTCAACATTCTTTTCTTTCAAGAATTGAACGACCTCAGCAAATGTTCTAACCCCAGAATGATCCATAAAGGGAACGAATGATAGGTTAAAGACCACCGCCTTTGTGTCATCTGATATACTCCGCATTGAAAGCAAAAAACGATATGAGAATCCGAAAAATACTGGTCCTTTAATGTTCTTGATGAGCACGTGTTTTTCAAACCCTTTAATATCTCGGATGATTTGAGTGGAATCATTTTCGAAGCCATCGTCTGTGGACACAACCTTCTTGGCTGCTTCAACCTCTTCTTTAGGAATTCCGAATACATCACCCACCAAATCAACAAACTCAAGCTCCTGAATTGTTGGGTTGCCATCGATATTGATGTATTCAATAAGTCGGAGTAATATGAAGAGCTTCTCACGACTCTCTAGTTCTTTGTTTACTTGAGTACAGATCTTAAGGACCTTCACGGAACTCATCGCATTCTTCTTATGTCTCCCTTCCTTCTTAGTACTGACTTGAATTTGACGCTCGATAAGTTCATCGTAATAGGTGAGATATTGTTGAGACTCAGCCACTCCAACCCTTCCTTTGAGAAAGTTCGCGACAACTACCCGACTCTTATTGGTGTGTCCATCAAGATCCGCGATCACAACAAAGAGTTGAATTAGCGCTCGAATGAGTTTGTCGTTAAACCTACCTATGACTTCGTTTACGAGTTCATCCACTCTCGACTTATTCGTATCCTCTTCAACAACATCAGACATGCGTTTCATAAAGTGGAAGGACGCGAGCACAAGACCAATGATAACCGCATAAACCAAGTTCCAGAACACTGTAAGCGTAAGTACCGTGAACATGACAAAATTGTCGGCCTTGCTGATCTTAAATATTCGTTTCAGCGTCTTGAAATCAATAATTACAATGCCGATGTGGAATAGTATTCCTCCGAGCAGGGCATTCGGAATAATCGCCGCTAAATGACTTCCAAAGAGGAGAATGACGAGTAGGAACAACGAGCTGATAACCCCTGAAATCCTATTGAGCCCGCCAGACTGTATGTTGGCTACGGTGCACGCCACTGCCCCACTGCCGGGGAATCCACCGAAGATACCTGCAACAAAATTTCCCAATCCTTGACCAAACAGTTCTTTATTACTATCGTGAAGCGTGTGGGTCATTTTGTCTGCAACCACCGAGGTCAGAAGTGTATTAATTGAGCCTAAAATCGCCAGGGAGAATGCGGCAAGAAATATTCTGAATAGAACTTCAGACTGAAGTACTTGATCCAAGAAAGACATTTCAAAATGTGAAAAATGTATCTCGACTTCACCTAACTTATGTGTATCAATATTGAGGACGTATACGGCAAGAGTGACAGCAATAAGCGCGATCAAACTACTCGGTATCCGCTTGGTTAGCAAAGGAAAGAGATAGATAATGAGTATTGAGGCCGCTGCTACGACAAATGAATTCCAGTTTGCGTTTGCGATAAAGTAGTCGAAGTGGAGTAAAATTTCGGGAACAGACTTCTGGCCTGAGTCATAAACTCCAAAAATGTCTTTAACCTGAAGGACCATGATAATGATCCCAATGCCGCTCATGAACCCACTAACGACAGTATAGGGGACATAACGAATATTGGCGCCTACCTTGAAGAACCCCATCAACATTTGGATGAGTCCAGTGAGGGCGAAAATCACGATGAGGACTGGTAAAGCGGCATCAATACTCCCAGAGATTGCTACCTCAGTTCCAATTATAAACGCTACTACCACGGTCATCGCGCCTACCGGCGAGCTGATTTGAGTGTCGGTTCCTCCAAAAATTACAGCAATCAATCCCAGAATGATCGCAGTGTACATTCCAGCAATTGGTCCTAATCCTGTGGCCACTCCATAAGCCAAGGCAACGGGTAAGGTGACAATGCCAGCTGAGAGACCACCAAAGACGTCCTGACGAAAATTCTCTTTCTGAAAGAATGCCAACGCTTCTAGTTTAGATTAAATAGGTAGGTGAAATTCAAGAGGATCATTCTGCCTTCTGCATTCTGTCTCCTCGTTCTGAATATTACGCCCGGTAAATAGTACGATGAATTGGCCAGATTATACACTGAAAAACCAAAGTTTAGTTTACGATAATAGATTTTTGCCCGCGCATCGATTACCAATGCGCTAGGAAGAATTGTTTTGGTTTGCTCGCTCGCGGGATTTAGTACCAAGGCATCATTTACAAAGCTGTAAGACGAATAAACCGTTGATTCACCAATCCATTGAGCATTTGCTCCTACCGAAAACCTAGGTGCAATCTTTTCGGAATCGTTGCTCAGATCAGTTTTCGTAATCAAATCAATACCAACGTTGGCCATCGATGTTGGATAGTTGGCCAAGGAGCTTTTAGATGAGAAAAAACCAGAATTAAAGATATCGAAGTAGGAATGCTCTTTTGAATCATTGAAGTCGTGCTCGGCTGCAAGAGAATAGTTCAAAAATGTGCGAACATCCATCTTAGAAAAATCCATCAAATACTTGATTTCCAACTCCATTCCGGTGTTTCGTTTGGCTCTAGGGGCATTAATGTAAATTCTATCTCCGATCGATGGCACATAAACGTTTTGGATGATGTTGTCAATCTTATTCGCATATAGCAATGCGCTATAGCTCAATTTATTCGGTAGGTCGCCGCTCAACACTAACTCACCACTCTCAATTTTCTGGACGGTGAGCGAATCAGAGCCCTGGAACCCGAAGATTCCACCTCGGCGATAAAGAAATGGAGGTGGGAAAAAGGCTGAATTGTACAGCATTTTAACCTTGAATACATTTACCTCCCTGACCTTTGGCGCTAGAAATATGAGTGCCAATCGAGGTGAATACTGCTTTCCCCATTCGAAACGATCCAAGGTTGAATACTTGCTATGGTAATTCACCCTCACTCCCATCGTTGCAATAAGAACATCCTGTAAGATATGCTGCTCTGTTTGCATGTATGCAGCGGCGATGTACTCAAACTTGGATTCTCCTGGGTCAGTGAAATAATCTTCAGTTTGGAATAAAATGAAGGTAGAATCGTTTCCAGTGAAGTAATTGTAATGCCAGTTGTTAAAGTAGGCTTCAATTCCTAGGAGGAAATGCCGATCCCCAATTGATCCTGGCCCTTTCAGAAGGCTATCGCTGGAAAACTCAAGACTTGTAGTTCCACGATATTCATTCCCTAGAATACGCTGATTGCCAGTATTTCCATTTGAATAGGCTGGAAAGAATATGTCCTTATGAAAATGATCGCCACTTAACTTGAACCGAAGGTCATGCTCAAATCGATCTGAATTATCAAATAGACCGTATTCAACATGAATGAATTCTCTGCTGTCCTTTCTCACCCGATTTCTCCAATCATCTCCATGATCACCTTGCCAGAGGTTCATGCTTGATGGCCGTGGATAGGCGAACGAATTTGACTGTGCATTCGAAGTGATTTTCAATGCCTTATTATCGTAGTTCAGCAAAATGTTATAGCCAGGGCCGTACCTATTTATGTATTCATAGCCATTTGATACTGCTTCTCTCACAGTATCGTTGCCTACAATGTCTGGGAGAACAGTCGATTGCTTCAATTCAGAGTGGGCGACTTCAGCTCCGCCCGACTGATTGAATGTTCCAGAAATATAAATTCCCTCAGAATTACTCAGCTTTCTACCGTATTCATAGTGCAGTTTATAGACATTGTACCTAGGGCTGATATCACGAAATGTGTTCCCAGAACCGGTAGTGACCGAAACTCTATTTGTATTCTTATACCTGCCGTCTTTGGTAATAATGTTGATTACGCCGCTGAAGCCATTTTCGCCATACAGTGCAGAACCAGGCCCTCGCATTAACTCAATTTGTTCGACGTAATCTAAGCTCAACCAATCTGGTCCGTTCGAATTGGTAAAGACATCTGATATTCTGTGTCCATTTACAAGGATGAGGATGTCCTGTAGCGATGTGCTGGAGGTGCCTCGTGTACCAATGATCCGTTCATTATTATCGCCAAGTTCTGCAAAGCCTGGGGTAATTCTCGCAAGATCTAGCAGGTTCCTCGCTCCCAGTCTCTCAATATCCTCTTTGGAGTAAACCGTTATTGAAGCTGGAATTAGGTCGATGTTTTGTTTGTGCTTATTGACATAAACATATTGCTCGCTTCTGGCACGTACGAAATTTCCAATGTAAGCCCTCAATTGGGGAGAAGACTCCTTTAGACTTTTAGCGGAGAAGTATGGATCAAGACTGTAGTACTCGGTAATATATCGGTCAACATCGGTCCACTGTTCGGTGATAAAGCTCAACCGAATTCCCCAATCCAAGATGATCATCTTATCAGCGTCATTCACGCTATTGTAGTGAGTATGGTACAATTCCACGAAGGAATCATAGGCATCCTCATACCTCCTATCATCGAACGACGTCCGCAAATCACCTAGCTTATCGTCCATGACCCGATTGTTCAGAAGAGAATAACCGCGATCATTCGACTGTGAATTGATAACTCCGCCGGAACAAAACAATACAATGAACACTAGAAGCTTGAACACCAGCGGATGGATTAGATGAATGGATTTTTGCATCATGCTAGTCGAGTAGTTTAGTGAGTTCTTGTCCAGTCACATCAAAATCCAAGGGCAGCAAGGATACACCCCCGCTTTGATTTGAAATCAAGCCTTCGCTGCTCGAGACAACGACAATCCAATCATTATTCACAAAGGCAATGTCTCGAATCGATTCCGTTTCCACGAATTGTATGGGCTGGTAAGGAACTTCTACATTTTCTCCTGCCTTTATTCGATTTGCCAATTCATCGAGCTTCCAAATATTCACCGACTTATCACGACCACCTGAAACCAATATCGTTTCGCTTGGCCCCAACTCGAGGCAGTTAACATTGTTTACATGCTCATTCAGTGCCTTATAGATCAGCTCTCGGGTTTCTGCGTCGTAGAAATATAGTTCTCCATTCCGATTTCCGACAACGAGCCAGTTCTGTTTAGGAAGGAACTTAACTGCTGTAATTTCGGCACTAAAATCCCGGAGTTCAAGTTTTGGTTCGTCACTTGTCTCTTGTTCACTCGATATTCTTACAATTTCTATTTCGCGATTGTCAAGTGCAAGAAACGCGCGGTTCGTCTTTGAGTTAAAGTCAGATGCGCGCAATTTCCTTTTTGAATCTCTGATCAATTTCGGAATGAACATTCCACTCTCATTCTTGAAAAACACCTGAAGACTTCCTTCTTGATCTATAGATAGAAAATCATTGTCTCGATAGGGATACAGTGACTCAGTGGAGTTTTCGAGCTGAAAATTTGAAAGGATATTTCCTTTTGTAGAATATGACGTCAAGAACCTAACATTCTGAACAGTAGGTAGGTGACTCACTAAAAAGTGGCTCTTTGAGTTTGCTATAGACAATGTTTTGATGCCCTGTGTCTTGCTTTCTTTCGAATACGCAGACACGAGCCGTTCTGCTAACTCAACGTGACCATTTACGATGTGCACCTTAAACACGCTTGATTCTGGATCGTTGGTTCCGATGAAGTAGATGGCATTCGCTTTTTCACTTCTCAATCCGATTGCTTTTTCAATGGCTACACCACCTTTTATCACGGATAGTTTGGCTGAAGTATTTACCTTTTGAATAGCCAAATTCATTGTCGAAAAGAGCTTTTTTTGGGCTATTTCTGTTACCAGCTGTACTGAATCTCGAATGCCCTCGTATTTAGCATTTTTCGTTTTCAGAAATAGATTGTAGCCGTCCTTGGCCAAGCCAGCACCTTCTCTCAACTGAGCTTGGTCTTCTGTCCTTGTGAGAATCTTTCGCGCATCTTCTGAATTTTCTCTGATGTTAGAGATAACATTCAAATACTCCTCGAGAATGCGAGACTTGTTCATTTCAATCACCGCTTTCTTTAATTCGCCTTCCTTCAGTTCAACATCGGCGCTTAGACGTTGGGATTCACCTCTCAATTGAAGAGCTCTCTTCTCCGCCTCTTCTGCTGCTAATGAGGCTTCCTCTGCATTCTTGGCGGATGTATCCGCTTTCATAACTGCTGAGATGGCTTGTGAGACTGCAGCTGCTGCCTCGGCAGAGTCCTTTGCCGCCTGCATGGATGATATTCTTGCCTTTTCCTCGGCGATCACAGCCTTTTGATTAGCCTCGACCGCGTCTCTGGTTTCAAATCCGGAATAAACCAAAAGAACAACCGCTACCATCAAGATTCCAGCAATGATTCGCTTATTCCTAGCAGATTTTTGCTGTCGAGATAGTTCTTCAGCCTTTCTAATTTCCGCTTCTCGAATGGCTAGCTTCTCGGATTTTAAAATAAACTCAATCGCCGCGTCATAGCCCTCATGATACCTGAGAGCCCAACCTTCTTGAGGGTTTTTCTTCTTAAACCAAGCCAACATACCCTTCAACTTTTCGCCTTGGTAAGGATGCTCTTTCTTTGTAGCCGATTCAGCAATTTCCGAATAGATCGCAGCATCATTTGCCTCATCAGCTACCCAATTGGAAAGTCGTGGCCAAGCACCAATTATTATGTTACGTGATATCTCAACTTCGCTAGATGGAGTGAATCGATCTTCTTCAGATTCATAGATCAGATCAAGCTGAGAAAGTTTTCCTTCTATTGACGAAGACTGTGTTACAGTTAGCGCGAGACAATCATCGCTCACAAAATTTTGAATGATTCGAACTAGATCAGCTTGCTCTTTGTCGATCAACTGACTAAGTGTCTCCAAGGTTCTTCTCTCTGTCTTGAAAACCCCAGCCTTATTGGTGCTTGTCAATGCTTGGAATATCACACGACAGGTCTCCTTATCGGATTCATCAAATGAATTGAAAATCTGCTCGAGCTGATTAGAAATGGAGCCATTTAACCCGCCAATTGTCTTCAAGTGCAGAGGTCCAATAGTCTTGATCCCGCGCTCATATTTAACCTCGTCAATTGACCGCCGCATGGCGTGTTGAAATTTGGCTAGCTCGATGGGATTTGATTTATAATAATCAGCAATCCTATCAATGATTCCAGGCCTAAAATACAGAGCGCCTGAGGAGGTAATGTTCTCAAAAATCCGCATCAGGTCGACTTGCTCGAGTTGAGCGAGCAGAAAGTGATTCCTGTTCAGTAGCTCGGCGAACCGAGGGAAAATTGCAAAATCACCATCTGTTTCCGATCTTGAACATGTTAGAATGTGAATTGGATAAGCGGATTGTCCAGCGGCCTCAACAAGTCTTTCAATGAACGTCGATGCCGCCTGAGCCTCTGAGTAGGATGACAATTCATCCAGTTGATCGATGAATATTAAAAGATTTGAATCTTGAATTATATCGTACTCATTGACAATATCTAACAATCCATACCGGTTGTTCCTGAGAATGTCTTCAAACTTGTCGTTGAGATTAGGATCTATCTTCTCGTTGACACCTGATCTTACGATGTCTGCAGATGCCAATGCATTTGCTAACTCACCGAGTGGGTTTTTGCCCGGTTTGAGCGAAACGATTTTCCAATTACTCTTCCCTGCAACGATGCACCCTGCCCGCAGTTCAGGCAGAATCAGACAATTTACAAAGGAGGTTTTCCCTACTCCGTTGGCTCCTTGGATCGAAACAAAATTGTCCTCGCTGAGTTTCTTGAGCAACGGATATTTAAGTCTATCCCTTCCGACGAACCTTTCGGCATCTCGTTCAGTGTATGCTCCTAAACCGGGAAACGGAGATCGTTTCTTTGACTTTCGTGACTTGCGTATCTTATTCTGATCAGCCATCTACTTAGTCTTCTACTTTTAGAATCAGCTTTAAGATTTCGTTGGACAGACTGGAAATCTTATTTCTGTTATCGAACGTCACCTCGTTCAACTCATTCACCAATTGATCATGTCTCGACAAAAACTCTTCCATTTCAGAATAGTTTAAACCGACCATTCTGAGAGAGAGATGCGCTGGAGTCGAATCAATGAGCGTCTCTTCGAACAACTGAAGAAACTCTTGATTGTTAAACCTAGATGTCCAGTTCGGGTAAACTACACTGACAACAGAGTTGAAATCCTTAGCATCTCGACCATCAATCCTTTTGAAACGAACAAATGGTTTGGCTGTTTTGGCCGTCTTCCATTGTTTAAATTGTTCGATAGCTCCTACAATGAAGCGATTGGCATCTCCCTCCGATCGAAAACTGTCTTCAGATTGAATAAATCCATCTTTGCTTCCATCAAAAACTCTCACTCTCAGAAAATGGGAATTCTTATCCTCGATAACCTCATAGTTCTCAGAACTTATTCCCTGTTCGATGAAATTGGATATTCTTATTTCCTGATCCACGATCTCGTCTGCCATACTACTGAGGAACAGGACATTATCCGCGATATCGACAAATTGAAAATTGAAATGGGTCTTGTTGTCAAGTTCTACCAGTTCTTTAAAGTTTCCTTTTTGCTTTAAAAAGAATGTGGCACTGGCCTTGATATATTTCTCCGCACTTAATTCAGTCAAGAAGAGTTTTGTTGATGATGACTTCACCACCCCGGCGCCATCCGTTATTACAACTTGAAAGTCTTTGTCTTCGGTACTCTTTATCTCATAATTATCTGGATAACCTCCCAGGATCAGAGTATCAATGGCTGAAGACATCTGCGCATCTTCTCTTCCTATTCTTCTGCTCTTAAACGCCTTTTGACCCTTCTCATCTCTCAAATAAAAGTCACAAAATGAACTATCCTGTGGCCTGAGGAGAACATGTTCAACAATTCGAAACTGCTCGTGCTCTGAGCTAATTTCACCCAACTTCTTGAGCAAGGTTTCGATCTTTTCTTGCGCCTTCGATTTACTACCAGCCTCAAATAACCTCGTTGCATCTTCATGGGTTGGAGGGATAAAATAGGCAACAAACTTCCCAGCTTCAGGTACGATTTGGTAATTAGTCCTCGACAAGCCAAACTGAAAAAGGTATTTGATGAAATGAGGGCTATTGACGATGAAGGTCACCTTTGAATCTTTCTTGCGACCCTTTGTGGTGATGTATTCCATTTGACCATCGGCAGATTTCTCTCTCTTTGTTTGAGTGGCTGTTAACCTGTTCGTACTTAAAGCCTTTATGGCTTGTGAAGCAAAATTAGAGGTGCTCCCTGCGATATCCAATAGAGTCCCGACTTTTCGTTCCAACGCAATCCTTCGATCTTGTTGGTCTCGCTTAAAGCTGATGCCCCTCGCTCGATTTTTATTGATCGAAACAATATTCTCTAGCAATGCAGATTTAAGAGTAAGGATCCTCTTTTCAGCATAATCCGACGCTAGGTCTTCTTGGGAGTTTGCAAATTTTAGGTGAAAATCAGTGCTAAACTTCTCCCCAAATCGAGCGAGCATATGAGACAGTACTCGATTTTTTCGATCGTATTGATCATCAAATGTAAATGCCAAATCAGCAAGATCATCCGCAGTAAATTCGGTTTCCTGTTCTTCTTGATTGAGCTCCTCACTCATCAATTTCACAAGGTCCTTAGCCAATTTAGAAGATTTAATTTTCTTCTTCCCAGTGATTGATCGAGATTTTCGGATCAAGTCGGCAGCCAACTTGTTTATCTGACGGTTATCAAAGGATTTGTCCTTCTTGGCGCCTTCGATATTCATCAACAAATACCTATCTAAATGCTTGTTGCACAAGTCCTTGATGAGATCGTTCTTTTCAGCCAGCTCTCGTTTTAATCGTTTTGTTACCCTTTTCTCTTTTGAATCTAATTCGCCTTTGTTCAATAGACCGTCGAGCTCCTGCTCGATCTCTGTTCTTGTCCGTAGTTTTTTATAAGTCAGTTCGTTGGCTTCTTGAGCAACGTCCTTCAACGATTGGGTATAATAAGTCTGGAAATTCTCAACATTAAAATCCTTGACCGCAAGCGTCTCACCAACCTTAGATAGTTGAGCGAGGTGATTTGCCATGAGTTGATCGAACAATAAGAGATAAGCTTTCAGCTGGTTTGACTGTGCCTGTCTTTTTACACCTTCTTCTTTTGGCGGAGTATAAATTCCGACACCATAAACAGAAGGAAATGACTCTTGAACAGAATTATAACTCGCTATTTCTGTTTCGTTTAACCTTGACTTTGGTTTTGATTCTCTTCTCGGCTGGATCTTGTAATTCCGTATGAATCGCTGCTGAAGTTCGTTTAGCTTTCTAACTGCGACCTCTCGCCTATAATTATTGACGATTCCTCCTTTGTGAACTACAATTTTAAATCCTTGAATACCCACATCGCCATTCAAGACTTCTGCCATCGTTAGATACTTGTGTTCATTCACGCGAATAAGGTCTCCTCTGACCGGACTTCCTTCTTGATAAACCGACAAATCCTTTATAAATCTAACTCCGCTGATTCCGGAAATGAACTCTTCAATTTTTGAGATATAAAACTGATTACGTTTAAATTCTAAATTATCCTTCGGAATAAAGCCATGATTATGGCTTGGCGTATCATAGATTTCATCGAGTGTTTTACCTTCTTCTCTAAGTTCTTCAAGACTTCGAAATTCAATTGCTGGATTTAAATAATTCTCAACTTCGAAGAGAATGTTCGCTACCACTTGTTCTGCAGCGGTTTCTTGAGAAACATCAATATGAACCTCAAGGTTGATAGTTTCTGGCTGAAGAAAAATAATTTCTTCAAGGTCTTCGCAAAGGTTTCGATGATCGTTGTAGAATTCTCGAATCTCCCTTTTTAAAGATACATGATCCCGAGACGCAACCGTTGGACTCAGATGAACTATCATGTTGAATAGTCCTGTTATTCCTTCCCGATGATTAATAACCTTCTCTACCCAACAATTAGATACTGAGTCGACGAATCTATCCAGTACTAGGATTCTGTAGTCGTCAATGGTGAGTGCGCCAGGAGTATAAATTTCGCTTGGCGGTATAAGCGCATTGGTATCATGAATGTCCAAATTATCACCATGAAAAAGCAAATCTTCAATTCGAATGTTTGTCCGATATGCGATATCGGTCAATACAAATGAGAACTGTTCAATGATGGTTACGCCAGGGTCGTGCAGATTATAGTCAGTCCATTTTTCACCCGAGGTATTTTGGGTAACCTTGATTGCTTCCTTTCGCAAGGAATCAAAATCCATGCTTTTTTCAACCTCTTGGGCATTCGATATGGAGATAGATTCACTCAATGGCAGATCTTGATTCGCAGGTTCAAGTTTGATTCATTATTAGATTAATTCCAAAGGGAAGTTATGTGAAATTGGATTTGGATGACATTATTATCGGAGTCCGTTCCATAGTGGCTGCCTGTCTTCATCTCCAGCCTATAAGTACCGCCAGGAGCCTTCTTCCACCTGAATCGAAGTCGATGCCACAACCACCCATAGCTAGACTGTGTCATCCGGATTTTATTTCTGGAGCCGTCGTAGGCACCAACTGCTATTGCATGTGCCAGAGCGTACTTACCCCGCTTAGCAACCCCCTCCACTTTTGCCACAACTTCAAAGACATGACAGCCTGCTAACTCGTCCAAAACAATATGCCATTCTCCATCAGCGCTTACTTCGCTTGACGACTGATAGGTGCCGACCCGACTTTTCATTCCGGCTGTCCCCCCCACGTCGAGGGTGTGCTCGGGGAACATAGTGCCTATTCCAACGTTTCCACCCATTTGCAAGAACAGACGAGAATCGTCATTCTTTTCAGCGACGCTCAATCCAATCGCGGTTTCAGATGGATTTACAGAAACTGACCAAAGTGGAGTCTTTTCCTTTATATCATCATAAAAGCTGAGAAGCTTAGATGAGTCTCCACCAGGTGAGAGCTTGAGACCATCTTCTACCGATTTAGCAAAGCCGTCATCTATTTTGTTGATTGTTGAGTCTATGAGGTTCGAGAAATGAACTTCTGTTGGAACTTTTCCTTTTTGGAAGAAACCTTTTAGGGTAGATCGATTAAATATTTCCATGACTATCTTCTTTGTTCAGCTGATTGAGCATCCAACCAAGCAATATACTACAGGTCGATTTCTATCGAATAATAAACATCTTTTTCAGTGTCAAAATATGGATAGGAGACTCGTTCTTCAGGTTCATCACTGATGACAAAGTCAGACCCCACCTTCATTGTATCAATTCTTGTCTCCTTGGCCGCTCCATGGATCGTCCGATCAATGATGACAATATCATGATCTTGATCTGGCACCAATACACTCCATGGCGTGCTGCTTACCAATGTATTAACCTTTCCATCGTCAGCAGCCGAATCTGAAATGCTGTACTCACCATCTTTAAAATGGAGAACAACCACGGATAGTCTGGTCACGAAGTTGACATACTCAAGAGACTCAATAAACGATAGAATCGCCGACCTCTCAAGGCTTCCACCAAATACCATTTCGCTTTGTTCGGAACTAAACCAAGGACAAATCAACGATCGAAGGTCAATCTCAAGCCGAGCGACCAATTCGCCTGAAACCAACTGGTTTGTGAATTGAACATTACAGCTAATTCTAACCTTTTCGTAGACCGGGTTTATCACATTTAATTTCACAAAAGGTGAAATGACACGGCTGATTTCGTCCTCGATTACCGTAAGCTGGTTATAATCAACGCGAGGAAGAATAAAATTTGTTCTCACATCAATTTTTGGAACTACAATAACCTTGACTTCACCCGGTTTGATGAACTCAGGGAATCGCGAATTATTGAGGCAGAGAACTTGGTAAATCGACGGAAATCGGTCGAGAATGATACGTTCAAAATCCTCTGGAATAATAGCTCGATTCTTGTGTTTTAGTCTGTGTGATACTCTATTGTAAAATTCAGAATCTGTTTCGCCAGGGCTGCCTCCGAATGAGCTGAACGGTTGTGAAACCACATTAATATCTGGTCTGGTCTCTACAAATCCTCCTATGCTTCCGTGAGACAAGGTATCTTCCCAAACAGCATTCGCTTTATGAGCACTCCAAGTCGCCCCTGCTCCATTCGTTTTGATGAATTGAATTCGAGATAGTATTTGTGTATTGGATGGAGCTGCAGCGGAAATCCAATACTTTCCTGATGGCAGAATGTTGTGATCCTTATTAATTTTTTCAGGTACTCTAAGTTCGACAATTCCCGATGTCGTAAAGTTGTTAGTCCCATCAGAAACAACCTGGCTTTCCTCAAAGTCTATCCACTCATCATTCACTAAAAAAGACCATTCAATTATAGGTATGTCAGTATAGTTTATAGTGTTCACCGTATTGTACTCCAATTGAAAAAGAATGGTCAACGTTTCAGGAGCATTAATGTCAACCAATCCAAGAAGTAGATATCCTTCTCGATCAAAACGCGGAAGCATGGCGTTGTTGATTGGAAGTCCTTTTTTGAAAATTGCTTGTTTACCGAACGGATGAATATGATAAAGCTGATCCTTCACTCTTTGATCATTGTCTGAGGCTCCATCAGCCGTAAAATTCAGCACAGTCTTCGCTCTATAATTCAGTGATATGGACCTGATTTGAGGGGCGAAGGCTTCATTTGGTAACTCGACTGAAGGGAGTTCTTTCGAACCAAGGATGCCTGAACTCACTTTTGAGTTCTTTACAATGGCCTCCGAAAACAGTTTTGGAAATGAGTCGAACCCGAAGCCCATTTCCGGTGTCAACAATTCAAATTTTAGAAACCCAGTGCGTGTTCTTGATGTATATTCAGATGTGTCAACTTCTTCATAGTTCGGTTGAATCTTCAACCTTTCCAAATCAATCTGATCCAGTTTCACAGTTGGAATGAGAGCTTCATTTGGTCTGCCATGGAAAAGGTCAAACTTTTGTATCAACTCGCTTTCCGCAGGGTGGAAATGATATTCGCACAAAGCGGTCATTCCCATTTTGAAAGACTCATTTGATATTTCGTCTGGAAACTCTTTGAAGTAGGCTTCAAAACCTCCTTTGTCGCGAGGAAGGTTGTGCCAGTGAATGTCGATCGAAAGTTCCGAAATAGAGCGATCAAAAAGCTCGTCATAACCAAGCAAAAAGTATGAACCAACCGTCGGAGTGCTTCCAAGAGGAAAAAACGGCATGTGGTTATCCAGCTGACCTTGATCATTAAAAATTGAAACATCCCTGACCTTGTTCACCTCTGTTTCAATTGTACAACTCTCAAGAAGTAAGTCTTTCAAATATGAGTAGGCATACATAGCGTACCGAGACGAGATGCAAAATTCGCATACCGGCCACTTTGCATCGTAACCATCTCCATGAAGCTCTTCATCATAGTTGACTATCGATGGTTCAGAGATATCGATATCCAGATTTATACGCACCTCGCCATCAGACCAATCGTTATGGCGAACGATATTGTAGCTTTCCGTCTCATGCCAGCCTTCTGCAGTTGTGATTCGAATGCGAAATACATCGTTCAGTATTTTGTAGAATGCATTGTCGGCGGTAAGTTTTTCGTTGATGGCAATCTCCTCAACAAAAGAGACCAAGGACGTTAACGACTTGAGATTGAATTTAAAGGTAAAACTAGCCTTGCGCTCACCTTCTTTCATTGCGAGAACAGAGGAGGAAATAGCAAAACCAACTTCCGCTTGATCCATATCTCGATGGACCAAACTTATATCGGCTTGATCCCGCCCAAAAGGATATGCTGAAGCAGGGTTCCCGGCATTGTTTACTAGATATCCATCGTCTCGAACATCCAGCTGAGTGGAATAAATATTTGAGACGTCTTTAAAGGCTTTACCTATCCCAATGCTCGGATTATTTGCAACGTGAATTACCCTAATATCATCTATATGGGATCTGCCGAGTTTCATATCATTATCCACGCTGTACGTTCTATCCAATCCTTCTTCATCCACGCCTGAAGTTATTAGAGTTCCAGATTTAATCGTGGCAGTAACGGCGTGATCGGCCAACTCAAAGAACACGTAAACTTTGTCAGCTTCCGGAGCCCGTTTAGATTGATTTAGAATCTCTTCGTAGTAATAATTCAGGTGTCTTCTCGTAATGTTATTCATATCCCCTTGGGCATGCTTGAAGATATTGATGAAGGCAACAATTAGAGAAACATGTGGTTCATGATACGGATATGAGTCAATTACTGAATTTAGGAGAGCTGGTGCCCTGTGCTTCAAATGGGTCACCACTCCAATTGCATCTCGATGCGCAGCAGAAGCTACGGCCAAAAAGTCGGACCAAGAGATTTCTGATCCTTGTTCTGGATCCCCTCCATTATTCACGTGATCAACTCGCCAAATAGCATCTAGCTCATCCAAAAAAGTTAAGTCAAGTCCATCACCATCAATTGAGCTAGACAACAGAGAAAACTGGACTTGCAGCCGTGCAAGATGCGGTGCCAATTTTAGGCCTATAGCGCTGTTGAGATGGGGGTCCAATACATTTTGCCCCAAATGTTCGATATCCCTCTTTGAGCTCTTGTACCATAGGTCAATCAACACAAAAAGGCGGATGCATTGATTTAAAATCACGAGGTACTTCTTCTCTTTGTTATCCGCTAAATCAGATTCAAAATCGATTACAGCGGCGCTGAATTTTGCGGATATTTCTTCAACATTGGTATTGTGAATTTTGGCCAGTAAAAAGGCAAGATCACCCTCAAAGAATTCGGACCAGCTTCCATCGTTCTTGTTCAGTAAGTTCTTAAAGCGGACATGCTTCGAGTATTCAAGGATGAACGTTAAAAGATCAGCCGTGTTCCTTTCATCGAAACCAAAAGAATCCGGATCCAAGGCAGGCAGCTGCTTGGTATTGGTGGACAACCCACGCACATTAAATAATCTGTTGTTTTTCTCAATCATCTACGGTCAATCACTCACACCTTTCTACATTCCTGTAACGTTGGTTCCTTCCTTGAAATAATACGGGAAGACAATGTTAGTACGGACATTAATCTTCCGAATAGTGTACTCTAAACTAATATTCAGTACGCCATCATAAACTTCTTCTTGATTGACATGAACTCCGTGTAAAGTTACTCTTGGCTCAAATTGAAGCACCGAATGTTCGACGTAGGTACGCAGCTCGCTAATGGCATTGCTATCCATCGCTCTGAAATTTATTAATGAGATGTTTGAACCAAAATGTGGCCTCATTACTCGCTCACCGAATGCTGTAGATAGAATTATCCGAAACGACTGGACAATATCTTCCTCTTCACCAACCATCTTAACAGATCGAGAGTTCTTCTCGAATGTTGGAGGGAATGACCATCCGGTTCCTAAAAATGCATCCTCATCTGTCATTTCATCCAATCATTACAGTTGGGCATCCACCCATTATTTTTCCTCCATGAGCCGTGGCATCTCCCATACGCACCGCCGCTTTTCCTCCAAATTTGACCTTACTCGAACCCTTCGTAATTGAGTCTGGAGGCCCAACGCAAACACATTTATCGCCGACGACTGCGGCAGGTAGTCCTCCAATCATTACGGTCGCGCACCCGGGACCGATAACAGGGCCACCAACGTGAGGAATAGGCCCCGCTGGAGTCGGCGTTTGTTGATTACAAACATGAAAATCTGTTATTCGAGCTGCTATCATGACTTGAGTTTCCTTAATTGATATTAACCATACTTCCTTTTACAACAACATTTCCGGATGCCTTCAATTCTGCACTGGCAGCTCCTTCAGCTTTAAGTGCAATTTTAGCTTTTGATTTCACATTATTTCCGGTAATCGAAACATCTCCTTTGCTATCAATGGTTGCATTTCCTGTTGCTGATACAGAGACCTTGCCTTTTGCCTTTAGTATTATGTCTTTCCCACTATCTAGAGTAATTCCTTTGCTATCTAGAGTGACTTTGTTCTTGTTTTGATCCTCGAGTTTGAGTGATTTTGCTTTATCATCCAAAGTCACCTTTTGACCTCCCGGTGTTTCTATGGTGATAATCTTGTCCTTTTCTTGGAACTCAATCTTCATCTTGCTCTTGGTGACAAGCGACTTAATCTCGTTCTTTTTTTCAGGCGTATTGGCCGGAGCATTCTTCTTACTATAAGCTGAACCTACAATTATTGGGAAGCGTGGGTCATTACCTAAAAATCCTAGAATTACTTCGTCGCCTAATTCTGGGAAAAAATAGAAACCGATTCCATTGGATGAATATGGAGAGGTTAATCGCGCCCACACTCCATCGCCTGTTTCTTTGATAATAGGAACATCCACCAGCACTCTAAATTCTCCATCAGGATCTTTATCTATTTGCTTCACTTTTCCAATATGCAATCCTGGTAAAGCTTGAAGTTTACTTGGAGTCTTGTTGATTCGAGTAGCTGACACTGGATTATCTGGACTGTAGTCAAGTCCAAATCCAACATGAGTTTTCCAAAATCCATTATTGATTTCATGAGTTACTCGTGAGATAAACGCTGACCCATTAAATCGAGCCCCAAATCCCCCAAGACCTATTAGCTTTCCAGGATCCGGCCTAGAAGAGCCTACAAAAGTGACCGTTCCTTGGATTTTTGAGAACCTAGAAAAAAGGACTTCAGCATCGGCCATAGCCTTTAAAACAACAGCGTCTTCTGGTGCAGAGGTTGAAATGCTCAGCTCTGGTTTTCCTGCATCTTTAGATAGTGCTGTGCCCGCAATATTCCCTAATACTGGAGTACTTGCTTCCGCTCCTGCTCCCTTAGCGTTTTTCTGAGTTGTACTTTTCCATGATTCAAATGAAGCTCCTTGAATTTGAGATTTTCCATTCAATTCCGCATTGAAAGAAATAATGTTCGAGCCATAGTCCAAATCTAGAACTGGAGATCCAGATACCATCGGCGCCTTCACTTCTAACTTACCGGCGTTACATAAAACAATGAGCCCATTGGCCTTCGCCCGTTCCAACACAAAATCCCAATCGGTGCTGTTGTATTGAACGAGGTTTGGGTGTTTAAACTTTGTCGCATCAACAGCCTTGGTCAACCCGTAAGTGCTAATGACGGAAGAGATTATTTCGCTATCCTTTTTGTCCTTGTGATTAATGGTTTTTGGAACAAGTCCCATTTTAAAAGACTTATCGTGACAGGTCACAATCAAGTTCGAAATGTTTTTATGGGCATAGTTGATGGCCTTCAAGCTCTGTGAGGTAATAACTCCTTCAAAGACATCTTCTTCTTTGCTGTCGTATCCAAGTTTGATTTTTATTGCTTTCCCTGGGATTAAATCCGGTGATTCGCTGATCGGAAAAGTATTCGACGCTGGATCTCCATCAATGAAGACAATTTTTGCCTTAGATACCTTCCCTACTTCTTTCTCAATTACCAATTTCTCAACCCCATATTCACCCTTAATTTCTTTCCCATCCACCAAAATGGAAAAACTGATGCGCGCTACGGATTCGCTGAACGGTGAATTTGCCATGACCTACTTTTCTAGTCTTGGAAAGAGTACCTTTTTACCGGGAGGAATATCTCGAAAATTGACGATGTTGTTAGCCTGGGCTACCTGTAAGTAGTACTTAGGGTCACCATATATTCTGTGACACAATGCCGGTAGACTATCACCTGCCTTAATCGTGTGGAGGTGAGTCATATCTGGAGAGTTCATGTTGCTCAGAAGTTCCTTCTTCTTTGCATCGATGTACTCTTTAAAAGTTGCGTTAATTACCGCTCGAACTGGCTCTCCACTTGGTCTAAATAGAACGTAATCAATCTCCAACGACTGACATTTACAATTGAAAACTAGCTTGTTCCAATAGAGTTGGAGAAAATAACTATCGTGTACGTCACCATGAAGGTCGATGCAAAGCCATTTCAGATCAGAAACTGAGTCATGCACCGAAGTGATTCCGGGAATTACTCCAGTCGAGTCCAAATGAAATTTTAGATTCATTGTTCTCTCTTCTGGAGGCAAAACCTTGTTTATAGTCCGTCCATTAGCCAACGTCTCAGAAGTAGGCGTTGTTGGAGGAGTACTCATAGTTATTTTGTAATCTGTGGGGTTTACCTGAAGTTCAAAATTTCCTCTCTTATCACCACTTACTGTGTTATTCGCTACTAGGTCTTTAAATTCAGGATCCTCGTACCCCTTGATCACCAACTTCTGCAATTTCCCTCCTGACATTCTTGCTAGACTTTTAACTTGGCTTCAATCAATTCATTTATTCTCTCCAAACACTCGTCGATGATCTCTTGCTTCTCAGAATCAGAGACTGATGAATTTGGTCCTGTCACACTCGCACCAGATTCGCCCAATTTTTCGGTTGTCCCTTCCTTGACCTTGGCCTGTATAATGAAGTCTTTTATTTTTATCGCCATTTGCTATGGATATTTTCTCTCAAATTCTGAGTAGGTGAAAGAAAGCTCCTCTATGAGTACTGCCTGGTTTTGAGCATCAAGGTCTCCAACTTTAAGAGAAATGGGATAAGCGTTAGTGAACTCCCAATAAACCATGCATTCATCTTCTTCGTCAAGCAGCCTCACGATCAATAGCTTCTCTGGAACTATTGGATTGGTATAATCACTTTTAATGATATTCTGACACCAAATAAAAAAGCTGGATGAAGTCGACACCAAACCATGGTGTAAACTCAAGTCCGTGTATTCGGTGGCGCCCGGAAGTTTGTGAACAGTATTGTTGTTTCCACCTTCTGGAAGCGGTGTAACATTCAGTTTCATCTCGATGCCAGAAACCTTTGAAAAATAGTATTCTCCTTTATTTGTTTCCATCGTGACTTCGAATCGGAAATTTACTGGGGGATACATTACGTCTTTAAACATCACTCTATCCTTTTAGTAGTCTCAGACCCATTTTCAATAGATTCTCAACTTCCATATCTTCAAATGTTAGGGTAATCGACTCTATTGCGACTGCTCCATCTCCCGTTGCTTTTGAATCAAATCCGCCACCTTCAATTTTTGTTGGAAACGCATTTGTTAAGGACCAGATAATTTCAGGAATTCCGAATTCGTTCAATAGGCTGATGGTCACGTCTCTTCTTTCAGGGTTTTTTCCGCGGGCAGATTTAAACCACTCAAACAGGCGGGTGTTGCCAGTGAAAGTTCCGCGTTTCAAGGTGACGTCATCCATTTGAACCATGCCAGGAATCTTGTAAACTCCAGTCTGGCCACTTTTTCCATGTCGATGCTTCAGGACTTCAACTGAGGATGACAGGTTTCCAACCTCCTGGAACGTCCACTTTTCAGTACCAAGAAGAACCAAGAAATAGAATTTGGGCAGTGGCCAATTGGTTCCTTGAAATTTCCCTTTGGGTAGTAAGAGGTCGCCTAGAGCCATAGAAAAAGGTTACAAACTTTGTGTCAAACTATCAGAGACTAAATGAGCGCCTCAAGTTGAGGCGCTCATCAAATATTCGTTTCGAAAAGTAGTACTATGAAGTCGTAATAGCAACACCTTCATGCGCTAAAACCAAAGTTTCTACAGCGACATCGCTGCTCGAAGAATTCAGGTCAGTTCCTTGAATTTGTTTTGGGAATGCATTCGCGAGCGTCCAGATGATTTCAGCATCACCGCTCTCGTTCAATAGCAAGATCTGAACAGTTCTTCTTTCGATTGTATTCATCTGAATTTCACCGAACCAATCAAAGAAGTCAACATCTCCAGTGAACATTCCTTTCTTGAGTGTCACATCGGACGGCTTTCTCAATCCAGGCATCTTTATAGTCGAAAACTCAGGGCTATCTCCGTGACGATATTCAATCACATCAACTTCACTATCCAAACCTGAAACTTCTTGAAAGGATGCCGTCATGCCACCATCAACCTCAACTCTGAAATGAAATTTCGGCAATGGCCATATATTATCTTGTGCTTCTCCAGCCATAATCTATTGTTCTTTAATATCTGGGTTATTGTTGTTTATGATTTTTGCATTTGCTGTTGGAACGTTATCACGATGAACTCAGCTGGTCGTGTAACAGCTAGCTTCACGGTAATTCGCATGATGCCATCCAAAATGTCCGTTGGAGTCATCGTTGCTCCGAGTCCAATATCAACGCTGAACGCATCTTCAGGAACGGCTCCAGCAAGCGCACCTTGTTTCCATTGATCTTTCAGGAAGTTTGTCATCATTCCCTTGACAGCCACCCAAGTGTTAACCTCATTCGGCTCAAACACATATGCTTCTGATGCAATTTTCAGAGACTGCTCGATCATAATAACTGTCCTTCTCACACTTAAATATCTCCAGTCTTGACTGTTTCCATCTAATGTTCTAGCTCCCCATACTAACACTCCTTTTCCTGGGAATGATCGGATCGCATTAATTGCTTTTCCATTCAATGGCAAGTTCAAATCTTCTTGATCTTTTGATGTCAGATTGATGCATGGACTAACTACAGATCCCATTGACACATTTGCTGGTGACTGAAATACTCCAACTTGTCCGTCGATCATGGATATCACTCCAGATATCCCTCCGCTTGGTGGTAAAACGTTCAAATTATTACGAATCTCAGCAAGAACTGCCTTATAAATTGGAAGCTTAGCGAGTAATGTCTGATGCAGTGCAACAGGATCATTATCCTCGGTCAACTTGACCGTTTCAGCTTTAATAACTGAGGCATCATCCCCGTAGAGCGCGTCCGCTTCGGTATCGAGAATTGGAATTAATGCATCAAGGTTGCTGATGTTTCCAAAATCAACTTCATCACCTTGAACAATCGTTGTGTTCAGGTATGGATAATAAGATGCCCCCCATTGAAGGAAGTTGTTGCCAACACCTTCGCGTGATTTTACAATGACATCTTCATCGTCATAGGTTCTTGGCTTGTCGCCATTGAGGACGTCAATTATTGCCACTCTGCTATTTGTATCTCGTCCACAATGCGCCAACATCGCTTTTTGCACCTCGTAACAGTCATTTTCTTCTAGAAGAACTGCATCAGGTATCACAACCATGGTTGGTTCTGGATATTTCAACAGTGTCGGAATGCCGCTTTCTGCCCCATCATCATTCAGGTCTTTGAAGTTTACTCCTTTTGAGTAATCTCCCACTGAAACTATGTAACATGTGCTACCTCCATTTGAGAAGAACATTCTCATACTTCGATATAGATTGAACTTCGTTGCAGAGTCAACTTCAACCTTGAATCCAGTATCAGCATCTTGAGACACTGTAAACGTAGTCTTGGGTGATCCACCAAAATATTGATGGAACTCTCCTAATGAAGTTATCCTTGTTGGAATGTTCTTTAGTGATTTATTTGCGCGAATAGCCTTTTCAGTGTACCCAACAAAGGCTGGAATAGCCGTTGCCACTTGTACTGCTGAACTTGGAAATGCACTCTTCTCTTCAATGTAAACTCCAGGTGTCGCTAAAACTTGTGCCATACTTTACTAATAATTGAATCTAGGTTTAAATATATACATACATCTCAGAATAATACTTCTGAATACCAGACGAAAATGAACCTTTAACCTTATTCACATCTGGCATTGGCAATCTTATCTTTTTCTCAGAAATTTCGGAAGAAGAATTTGAAATAGTTGCAAACAACTTATCACCATTGTAAAACTTTTTCAAAGGCAAGGGTCCTTCAGACATCACTCTAACAGCCTGCTTTCCATTGATTAATGTCACTTGCTCCGGCTCTGAAAAGGTCAACATTGACTTGCCTGATCCAATCCGAATTCTGTCGAGAACGCGGTCAGAGTTACTTATCAGGTAATAAACCCAAAAAACTGAACGGTTTTTAAATCGTATTTCAAATGAGCGATTTCGAACTGTTTCGAACAGAATATTTTCTTGTTTGCCCAAGTACATATCCACAATTCCAAAAATTTCAGGGACGAGGGCAGGAGTATAATAGACCTCTTTTTGCTTGTCATCGCTGTCAATAATGACGTTATACAGTCCATAATCTTGACCCAAAACAGTCGATGCGGTATCAGATTCTGAAATTTCACCTTGAAAAACGACTTCAGCATTCTTCCTAAAAACACCTTCGCCGATACCAATTGATGTTTCAATTAAAGAATTGGGTTGGAGGCAAGTTCGAATATCAAATGAATGAGCTGTTTCATTTTCATGCAATTGATATCGAGAATTTGAATCGGTTTGCTCTAATTGAGATGGGTCGTAGTTGTTGAAACAATACTTTTCGCGTCCGATTTGATGATCAAGCAATGTGAAATTGCCTAAGAATCGGTTCTTCATTTTAAGATAAAACGTGAACTGGATGCGACTTTTAAGCTGCTCAAGTAAATAAGCTTTATCCTTTTTACACATCACTACAAAGCCTTCAGCAGTGGCCCGGAAGACTAAGCAATACATCAAGATTAACTGCTCAGTGGATCTCGGCAAAACAATATCAATATCCGCTATGTTGAACGAATCATAGTATTCGTGATAGAATTTGACATCAAATAGCTTTTCGTAGATAACCACGCCCATCAAGTTTTATCAGGGTTGAGCTTATCAAACAACTTTGTGCCCGATTTTAATGTTTTACCAAGTGGTTCTTTCAATGTATTGTCCTCATTGATTCCAATTCCGGTAATTGCAGGAATCGTATCGTCGATGTTGTCACTTGAGAAGGTCAACATTCTTATCCGATATATTACCGAAGGCATGTATTTAGCACCCATCATAGAAAAGATGGAATTCAGATCACGTGGTTCCATAGAGATAATATCGAAGACCGCTTTATCGATGTTACTTGACAATCCAGGTGAATTGCTTTGAGTAAACACAGGCTTTCCTTGAAAAAAGTAGATTAATCCAGAAAGAAATTTTAGCGCCTCCACATAATTCTTCCCTGTGAAGTAAGCCGAGAACATGACGGTTAGATTGACATTTATGTCACCGCCGACCGAACCAAATCCACCACCGAAAGAAGCGCTACCAGAAGTTGCTTTTAGGGTTGTTTCTTCTTCGATATTCACCAAGTGAAAAACAACCTTGTTATTCCCTTCTACAGCGATGGAACCATCTTGATTAACAAGGTTAGAGACAATTACCCTGTCCTCTTCTAGGTCAAATTTTGATTTGAAGTATTCGTTGAGTTCGGCACCAACCGTCGGAAACAGGTTATGAATCATAGTCAGTCATTTATTAGGTTCTTCATAATTGACCAAATTAATACGCGCATCAGGTAAGTGCAAACAAATCCAATAATAGCACCGATTAAGAATAGCTCCATTTCAAAAACTTCCTCGATTGAGGTTGTCTGAACTCCCTCCGGCTGCAATCCCAATAGCCGGCCAAACAAGTATCCAACCGGTATTGCTAATACGAGGGCAATCATGAGCCAAGCTATTTCTCTCGCGAAGGTTTTCATTTCAGCTCTTTTCTATATCGATTAAACAGAATGTTGATGATGGCTATTCCAATGCTTCCAACCACAAGGCCTATAACCACGCCCCATCCTCGGTCAGAGTTCCACCACCACTGCAATCCAATAATGGCCAGCAATAAAAACGCGCTGGAGTATACCACGCGAAACGCCTGGCTTTGAAACAAAACTTCTCTCACTCGCCAATCTCTTAATGAAAGAGAAAAGCCCAACACCATAAACGCCGCAAACACGAGAAATGACAATCCAATGATTCGCTTATAACTAACTACTTGCTTGGCAAGTCCAAATGGACCGCTTAGTTTGGTTTCAATAGGTTCAATCTTGACCAATTCAGAAGCAAAATTTTGCTCAACAGCCTTCCAGACATCCGGAGAATTTTGTTCGTATCCGAGAGCCCAAAGGCCTACACCTTTAAGGCCTTTGTTTTGGCTCCACTTAAACTTTAAATCGAGGCTGACATCATTTTCAAACCAGCACATCTTCAGTTTTTCTTCCTCTTCTACCAAGTAGAAAAAACTGCTGCTCAATGCATCATAATACGGATTGTAACTGGCACCATAAGTTGATTGAATCCTGTAATAAGGCAGAGCTCGTTCATAAGATGAACCACCTCCGTCCGCTAAATTGGTAACGTCCCAGGTAGCACCATATAAAGGAAGCGAAAGAATGATTTGTTGACCGGCAATCTCGAGATTCAGGAAATCATTGACAACTGTTTCAAGACTGGGCTGGGATTCAACTGCGTTGAGGGGTGATATTGAGCCCGGATGGGATGTGTGTTCACCGCTGAAATCATAACCCATGATATTAAAGTAGAGCACATGACCTGAAAGAGCCTTGTAGTCGAACACGTTATTATCGTTGAAGTATGGAACATTTAAAATGAGCTGGTATCCAGCATCACCCAAACGAGCGCTCAACTGTTTAACAAACTCAGTAAACTTCGGTGCATCGGTGGTATCAATTTCCTCAAAATCCAAATCGACTCCATAAAAATGGCCTTTACGACCATTCATCAGCTTCAAAACTTCCGTGATGAATATCTCTTTAGACTGATCGTCATTAAGGAACTTTCGATTGTTCTTCTCTCCAAAAGAGGTTACAGATAAGTAGAGCTTAGTGCCATATTTTTTTGCTGAATCTGGCAGGGAAGATTTTTTCAGTGAATCCAAAATATTAGGATTGGATGCCGCGCCGGTATTCGGATTAATGTCATAGGAGTAGAAGGATATTATTGACAACATCTTATATGGGTAGGACTTGTAACTATCGTCCATCCAGTAGGGATGCCAGCCCATCACTTCCACACCTTCTTTCAATTGCTCACCACTTCCAATATTCTTATAGAATTCATTATTAATCGAATCCCATTGGATGTACTTCAAATCAGGATCCTTGATAAAGGTGTACTCCTGTTCAGCATGCAAAAAAGTGTAGATGTATTCGTAGTCTCTTACCATACCGCTATTGGGTACATAAGGCTTCATTGACCATTTTATGTGCTTTGAAGTATCAGCTGCTGGGTCAACATCTCTTTTCTTTTTACTTAAAAGCCTGTTGACCTGGCGAGCATCTCTCCTCGAACGATTGGCCTCGCGCATTGCTTGGCGCTTGGCACTGTAGATTCCTTTTCGAACTTCACCCAATCCCTGTGATTGAGCCATTGGCACGAGCATCATGACGCACATCAAGGTGGTTAGAAATCGGCTAGTGAAAATGCTTAATAATCTCAAAAGTGAAGATGTGAATTCAATTATCTTCAATATTAAATGTCGAAAACGAGACTAGTACCAACATGGCGCGTATTGTTGATAAAATTCAAGAAGTTTTTTCTGATAAAAAAGAGGTAATGAAGACGATTAGCTAATACCCGAATCAGCCAATCCTTTTCTTATAGCGTCGCTTCTCTCTTGATCAGCCGCGTCTGTTGCTTCATCTTGTCCGAATTCTTCTCCTTTCTTGAAATTTTTCTTTTGGGTCTTTGCCTTGGATCCATCTGGATTTGCTTCTATTGCAGCGGTGTCGATGTATGCTTTCGAAAATATTGGTGACGCTTGGTCCATCAATGCAGCTAAGCGATCTGTGTTTTTACTCCATACTTCTGGATCTTCTAGTTCTGTTGTTTGTACACCCATTTCTGTCAGAGCGGTAATCACAGATGCATCTCCAGCTTGCGCTGCGAACAGCAATTGCTGAGCATGCATTTTTGACATCGTTTTACCTTTTGCTTTTCTATAAAAATTATAACAGATCTCAGCAGCATTTATCGCAACGTTTTGATGCGAACTATGTCGCTGATTTTCAACACTCATAGCGTTCTATCTGAATATCGCTGGTGCTCTAATTTCAAAAGGGCTTTCTGATTCTAGGTCATTTTTGAACTGTGCGGAAAGTGACTATTCTGACTAGAGAACTCTGGCCAACGCTTTTACTTTTATTAACCACTTTTAAACGACTCCGATCGCTAAAGGAATGAACCTCTCCCCAATTGTTTCCTTCCAGTGCATCGGAAATGTCTGCGCTAGTAACAAATGCAACTTGGTCATTTGATGTTCGAGGCAACGATCTAAGTTCATGTCGAGAGAAAGAGACTAAAGGATCGACTGGAAGTCCGCTCGATGGATCTATGGATGGATAGTCGTCGAGTAGCTTCATCTCTTTCATAAATTTCGGACCAGACCCAAAAACAATCACCCAACTCAATATTGCCTCGGGCTTATCGAATTCGATGATAATTTCTTGTTCACTTGAGTTCAAAATATCTCGGACCGCTCCTAAGGAAATAGTGGTATCCAGGTAGACCTCGGCAACCGTGTCAATATCATTTTCTTGTTCCGTAGCTTCCTCTGGATCGGCACTAGGAAGAGCATATCGTCTCGGAGTCACCTTGGAAATATCAAGCGTAAAAACCTGCTTCAGTGATTTGGGCACAATCCCGAACCACAGTGTTCGGTCAATGGTGACATTACAACTTCCATCCATCAACATTGGTATTTCTACCACCGCCTCTGCCCTAGCCGGAAGTGATGAAAACAACCACTCACCAGCATCATTTGTAATCGATAGTTGTGGACAGACCCCCGATTCTGGTATAACATTTAAGCGGATCGTATCACCCTTTAGTGCACTTACCGAAAAACTCAATGGATTGGCCTTTTTTATTCGAAATAACCCTTGAACCATTATCTCTTGCTTTCGTTCGTTCAAGACAGTTTCATTCGTCGATAATCCTGAACCAAACACGAAACTGTCAACCGAAGTAGCCAAGCTCATATGAACCTTTGACTTTGAGAAGGATAAGAGGTTTTCAACTGAAACTTGCCACGCGCCGGTAACTCCTCCGAATTCCAGCATGGAAAAAGAACGACCAAGAATCATTTCCCCAGCTCTTATAGTTCCATTGGGGTCCTGCACCAACACGTTGACAGGCCCTTTAGTTTTTATCTCAATTGTGATTGAATCAGCCGAGTCAGCCATCACAATGATTGGTTTCAACTCCTTGTTGTCAAGCTTGAAATCAAGACTTGACCAGCGTGTCATGGGTTTTGCCGGCTGACCAATTGAGATGCTCGCGAAAAAAACGAAAAATATAAAACAACTAAGATTCTTCAATTGCTCACCCAACTGAATTTGACTAACTATACTTTTCAGCATTCTCTCGAATATTCTGCTTCTCTTTTTCGAGCCAAATTTTCAGTTGGTCTCTCACTAACTCAAGATGAGCTTCGCCAATCATGTTCATCGATCCTTCATTATTGATCATTTCCTGTTCAATCTTGCTCCGTTCTATTCTTGTCATGACAGTCAACTAATTATTCAATTACTGATTCCGCATATTGATAGAAGTAAGCGCATGCGTTAGGATTTGAATTCAAATAGCTTCAATATTAAATGTCGAAATCGAAACTTGTGCCAACATTGCGGGTATTGTTGATAAAAAGAAGAATTTGTAAGTCTAATTCAGATAAACTCTTTTGGCTTTATAGAATATTCAGCTCTGAATGATTCAACGAGATCATTTGAAGCGAAGTAGTGATAAACAGTTCAACATCTCTATTCTTCCAATCGCTGTAATCTCCGATAAAGTTTGATTTATACGAGATGAAGAAATCATCCCCACTTTTGGTGAAAACAAGGTAGCCAAGCATTGAATTGAGATTTAACTTTTCAATTATTTGATAGAACTCCAAATCAGGTCTATTGTATGCATTTGGAAGTGTTGTGAAAATTTGAAAAACAATTCGATCTTCAATATGGGAATGGAATATGGCGATATTGAATTCCTTGCTGTTTATAGTATAGTTAAAGGCGATCATTTCCTGATCGCTGACACTTGTGCTTTGAACGTTTTCTCCACCAATTTTTCTTAAAAAAGCTTCAATATTTTCTACGTACGACATCTAGTTAAAATTTTACTTTCTTTTTAATTGCTGCTTCGTAGGCAGCATCATCCATTGAGGCTTCAAAGGTCGCGTCGCCTTCTGCTAATAATGGCAGGAACTTACCTCTTTGTTCGATTAAAATCTTTTGCAAGTTTGCCGCAATTTCATCATCCCCAAAGTATTTCCTTTTTGAGGCAACGTGAATTGCTTTTTTCGTTTTTTCATTGAAGTAACCAGCTTGTTCAGGATCCATAGCGCTGAGTAACTTCCAATCGTCTAAACTATCGTCGATACTGACGCCTAACTTCTTCTCTAAGGCGGCGAAAATTTCATCCTTCTTAACCCCAAACGTCATAGCTTTAAGTTTTGAATAACCATGCGCACCAGCCTGGGCTTGTTTAATGATCTGCCTTATAACATTCATATGAATCTTATAAAGAGTTGGAATTTGCTCTTCGGTTAAAGGAGGGACACTAACTTTTCCAAACAACATAGAGTTTGGATCAGATACTTGCGCTGGCTTTAATTCTTTATTGTAGTGAGCCAAATCTATCTTCAAGATTCTCTTCCTCAGAGCCAACATCTCTCTGTCCTTACTTAACTTGTCTTCGTCTGGAGTTTTTTGTTGTGCTCCTTCACTGATCACCCCCTGTAATGCCTTAATGGCTCCGTAGGATTTTATCATTCCAAAAATGCTTTTGGATGCTTTGGCATCTCCATCATCCGACTCCTTTAAATGTAGATCCAATGCGGCCATTTCCTCCCTATCCACATCTCCTTCACCACCGGTTACTCTTTGATCTGCTTGTAGACCCTTAGCCGCAAAGTATCCGTGTGTTATCTCACATGCCCCCTTAAATACATTGAAACAACTATGCACCAGCGCAACTGCAGGCCCCGTACCTGTGAATGCTCCAATGACTTCAGCAATGTTGAATATAAAATCGACAATATCTAAACCAAGCTTGGCATCTAATCGTTTAACGAAAGAAGATACCGTCTCTTTTTCCTTGTCCGTAAGTGTTCCTTTTTCAAGACCTTTAACCAACTCCCAGGTCGCCTGATTCTGCATCATGTCCATGACATTCACAAATACACCAATACCTGCACCGATTCCCGGTATAATAGTCTCAGATGAATTCTTAACGCTCTCAGAAGCGCTGCTGGATTGGATAGATGCTTTGACCAAAGACAATATGCCCTTTGATCCTTCAGCAAATGCTTTGGCTCCTTTGACAAATTCTTTTGGGTCATCGGCCCAAAATTTCTTGCCCGCTTCATAAGCTTTCTTAAACGAAGTAGCGGCATCGAAAAAATCACTTGTAATACCTGAATTATTGGAATGGACATTATCTATATCATTATCAAAAACCACCGCCACGGCGCCAGCGCCGGTTTTCAAAGACTCATTTATTCCATCTACTATTCCATCGACTTTTGTTCCACTATCTTCTTCTAGCGGATTGCGCTGAGCTACTTTATCTGTGACCTCATCTCTATCTTTTTTTTGTACCGGATTTCCCGCTCCAATCCTGGCAGCCTTTTCTCCCATCACATCAGCCTCTTTTTCCAAGCTCGGGTCATCATTGATATTTACCTTCTCTTTTAGCTGTGTGGTAGGTTTGACTCTTCCTTGTTTTTGTTGCACGACGTGCCAGGCCTCGTGAGGTAAATGTTTTTCTTGTCCGGGGCCGAGGTGAATTTCAGAACCCTGGGCATATGCGTGAGCATTTAATTGAGCAGGTTTATCAGAATTCCGATGAACTTTAACATCGTCGAGGGACACTCCACCCAAATTCTCGACCCCCGACTTTAGGCTGTCCGGGAGACCTGTGTTATTGTCTTTTTTTTGAATTGGGTTGTCAGGAGAAGTTAAACCAATCAATCCTCTCAACTGCTTCGTCTCCTTTGCTTTTACTCCTTTATTGGCTATCTTTTTAAGTTGAGCATTTTGCTCAACCTCAGGCCGCCCATTCTTCAGCTGGATTGATTGTCCACTAGCTAAATCTTTAGCATTGCCCTCATTTATCGCAATATTTTGCTGGGTACTGTGTCGCTGACTTTCAAGACTCATGCTCTATTTTCTGGTACTAAATGAAGCTGTAGAATCAAAAGAATTTTAGAATTTCGATCAGTTCTTAAAAGCCAAAAAATACTACTCTGACAAGAGAAGTTTGGCCTACCCTCTTGGTTTTATTCACTTGTTTTACACAACTCTGATCACCGAAGGAATAAACCTCTCCCTAATTATTTTCTTACAATGCATCAAATGTGTCTACAATAATAACAAACGCTACTTGATTATTGGATGTTGGAGGCAAAGTTTGACGTTCTTTTCGTGCGAAAAAAATTAAGGATTCCACTGGCTTTCCACTCAACGGGTCAATGGATGGATAATCATCCAAAAGCCTCAACTCCTTGTTGTCAAGCTTGAAATCAAGACTTGACCAACGTGTAATTGGTTTTGCCGGCTGACCAATTGAAATGCTCGCGAGGAAGACGAGAATTATTATACAATTAAGACTCTTCAATTGCTCACCCTCTTGAAGTCGTTTAACTATCCTTTTCAGCATTTTCTCGAATATTCTGCTTCTCCTTTTCGAGCCAAATTTTCAGCTGATCACGAACTAATTCGAGGTGTGCCTCACCAATAAGTTCCATTGCTCCTTTGTTATTAATCAACTCCTGTTCAATTTTACTTTGTTCAATGCTCGCCATCACCGTCAACTTATTATTGAGTTGCTGATTCCGCATATTGATGGATGTTATCTCATTGATTTCAAATTCATACTCGACCGTTTTCAGCAAGTGATCATACGGACCATAAGGCGAAAGGAGTTTCACCAGTATTGGAGCTACTTCGATTGAAATTAGTAGGAGAATAATGGCCATTTGAGGTCCTTTAGGCAAGTCGTTCAAAGCCTCTATTCGTACCAACAATCCGTCTGCTATAGAAGCTCTAAGGTCTGCTCGTTCATCGATATTTTGTTTGGCAAGGGATTTTTTGACCCTACCTAACTCCGCTATTTCTGCATCTGCCTCAATCTTATCCTGTTTGTATTCGGCATCGCTTTGATTAAACCTTTTTTCTTTCCGTTCGCACTCAGTTCCTCTTCCCTTCTCTCCTGTTCCACATGTCCCATCACATTCACATATGTATTCCTGGTAATGGAGATCTCTCAATTCTTGCTTTTTATCAATACGGGAACGAATAGCATCAATCCCATTTTGACGTACTTGAATTCGTTGAGAATAAAGCAAGTCTAACTGATCAACCTTGGTGGCCTCAGAGTAAAACATCTTCTCTGTAATTTCCTCCTCAAATATTTTAAGCTCCAGAGGAACAGATATGACGATGGCCAGTAATACTGCGAGAATTAGTCTCGGAACAATTTGAATCAACTCATTGGTCTTATTTCGACTTTTCTTCATTGTGGAAACCAAAAACCGATCAAGATTGAATATCAATAAACCCCAGAATATACCGAGAGCAATCGATAACCAAACTGCATCAAAGGCTGTATATATTGCATAGCCCCCTGAAAAACATGCGAGAAGACCCGTGAAAAATACGGTTGTTCCAACGCCTGCATACTTGTGATGTTCGGACTTTGGGCACTCTTCTAAAAATCCCAGGTCGGCAGCCGCGCAAAAGAGAAAAAATCTCATTACGGCTCCTATCCTGCCATTTACATTGTCCTCATTCATAATACTTCTGGATGGATTTAATTACTGTAAGAACTGATGGTTCATTTCTAAAATAGCCTCGAATTCGTTCTGCAATTGATTTGTTTAATCGCAATATGCTATGGTCATTATAAAAGTCCGTGAATCTCGGAGATTTCAAGAGACTGTTAATCTGTTTGTTGGAACGAGAGGTCATTTTCCAAAAACCTTTGGAACCTGTAGGACCCACCGCACCGATGGCCTCTAGATAATGGACGGCTCTCAATCGAACATCTTTCAGATCGAAAATTCCATTTTTAAGGAAATCTGGATTGATTTGTACAAGCGCTTCTGTAAAAACTGGGACCGGAAACTCTTGTATCAACAATCGTTTCGCTTCTGATGCTTCTTGAAGTGTTGCTGAAATTTCAAGCTTGAATTGGCCATTTACGAAAAACTCAACCTCACCTTGATGCTCATTCAAACCAAAAGGCTCTACCACTACATCCTGGGCATTGCTCACATCCCATACAACCCGGACCTTGTTGCCTTTGGTCACACCAAAAACTCCGAGACCAGATTCTTCTGGCAGTGAAACGAACTCATTTGAACTTGGGTTCAAAAATTGTACATCGTAAAATATTTTAGGCCGCTCAGCCACAGGAATGAATATTGATCTAGCCTTCTTAAACTTTTTATTTGAAGCGTACAGATTAATTATAAGGTCCTCAGTAATTCGAATCTGATCGGTTCCTTCATTTTCGACAATACCAAGCATGTCAATTTCAACGCGCTCCGCATTTTCCACCTTCCACTCTACTCCAACTTTCGAGTTTTTGAGAGAGATTTTATCGTCAGTCTTAAAATGGATCTGAATGTCTCCTGGTTCCTTTCTAAACTCATCTTCACTAGCTGTTTGAAGCTCCAATAAGGATCTAAAGCTTTTGAACTCTTCTTGATCGGAGGTAAAGCTTTCGATCACATCATTTTCAATATCAAGTCGTATGATCTGATTATAGTCCCGCTGACAAATTATTGCTCGATTGCCGAAGAATTGCTTTCCATTGTAGAGATTGGCTCCTTCTTTCCCTAGGTGGATGATCTTATACAGGTAGTAGGGTTCGGATTCCACATTTTCAGGAATTGCCTCGCCAATAAACAAATCAAGACTGATTCTCTGCTCTAGAAGTAAAAAGAGATAATCGAGAATGAGCGGGGGAATAGGAGAACGCGAATACAATTGGACCGAATGCTTGGCCTTGGAGATGAATTCCTTTATTTCAAAAGTATGGTGTTCCTGCACAGAAAATTATGATACTTAAATGTTGCGGAAAGGTAATAAGTCAGGTGAATACTGAACTCGAATTTCGCACAGAATTAAGCAAACATTCTAAGAACTAAAATGATTGGGCATATCATAATTACACATCGGTTGGTTCTTCTACAATCGGAGAGTCTTATACGACGTTTTGTATCGGGAGGTGGTCAAAACTCAACCATCAACCCGATCGATGGCAAAAAGGTCCCAGCAAAATTTCTGAGTGTCTTTAACTCGTATGCATTCGGGTCTGTTGCTGAAATCAATGGATCTCCTGCATCATTCGTTTGAACATTCAAGTATGATTGAACCTCTGCTTGAAAGTTGTAGACGTTTTGAACATCTCCATACACGTTGAGAGACCACTTCTGGAAATACCATTTCTTATCTAGTCGTACATCCAAAGCATGAACGAGTGGAAATCTCTCCCCATTTACATTGTCCCAATCAAGAATTCCTTGCTGTCTGATATCCCACACCGCTCTCTGCGCTGAAAGCCGAACATCATATGGAGTGTATGGCGATCCTCCCTGCAATCTGAATTTAGCACCCAGCTCCCAATTCTTCTTGAATTTCTTACCCGCGGTAATGTTGAGGATGTGCACATTGTCCCAGGCTGCTGGCAGGAGTTCACCGTTTTTGTCCTCGAATTCACTCCTGACAAATGTGTAGGACAAAATTCCATAGACTGAGCTGCTCAACCTCTGTTGAGCCAAGACTTCAAGACCGTAACTTCGGCCATTTGAAGTAGAGGTAACTGGTTCGTTTCCGATGACCCCAAAGTCACCTCCCAAATTCGCCAACGATATACCATCATTGATTAAGAAAGGATATTTTGAGTATGCCTTATAAAATCCTTCAACCGTAATTTTAGAGTATAGCGAAGGCTTCAGTTCAACCCCAGCTACGAGGTGGTCAGCTTGGATATATTTTAGCTGGTTAGACTTATTGACCAGCAACCCCTCAGCGTCACGATATCCCAAAACAGTCAGTGGAGGAAGTTGAAAATATCGTCCAACACTCGTATTCAATGACAGTTTTTCCGTCACTGAAAATGACACAGAGCCACGAGGGGATAATTGGTCGATCAAGTTGGACATTTGAGCAGAATAGTTGTTTCCATCCGTTCTCAAGCCAGCGGAAACCGTAAGTCGATTCTTGAAAAGTCCCTTACTCATTTGAACGAACCCAGCATATTTTTGAAAATCAAGTTCTGAATCGAATTCGATGGTAGCTGGTTGACCATTAATGATCAACTGACTGTATGTTTCATTCGTGTAGGTCACATCTTCAAAAGCAACTCCATAGTTCATTTTCCAGCCATTTGATCGAATGGTATGCTCAAAACGAAACTTGTTTTCAATTTCGACAGAAGAGTAGTCGAGCAATTTATTCGCCGGTTCCTCTATATTGTCTTTGAACTTAATGGCTTGATTGTTCAAGTGATTTCTGCTCACCACTAGCGTAGTAAAACTCTTGTCAAAAAAGTGTTTCCAACTCCCTCCTACTGTGTAGTTCCATTGGGTGTTTACTGGCAAGTTATTCAAGATGTAGTCATTTCGCTCAATCTCGTCTGGATCAGTTAAGCCATCATTCACTCCTTCGTTCAATGAGAAATCATCAATTGCCCCTAACCCCACGAGGCTGATTTGATTTCGCTGATTAATCTTGAAGGTATTCTTGAATTGAAAATCGTTGTATGTAGGTAGAAAGGGCAATCCCAAACCTTGAAACAAAAACTGGAGATAAGATCTCCGAGCTGATAAAATGAAGTTTGACTTCTTCCCAAGTGGACCGTCAATGGTCAATCCAGCATCACTTGACCCCAACATAAAAGTGCCTCGGAGCTTTTCATCATTGCCCTCAATTTGCGTGAAGTCCATGACCGAGCTCAACGCGTTACCTCTATTTGCTGGGAATGCACTTGAGTAGAATTCAACCTCTTTAATGAAGTTGACATTGATTAACCCGACTGGTCCTCCTGAGGAACCTTGTGTGGCGAAGTGATTGATATTCGGCACTTCAATTCCATCGAGATAGAATCTATTTTCATTTGGGGCGCCGCCGCGAACGATTATATCATTTCTGAAGGAAATAGTGCTAGCCACTCCAGGAAGTGATTGAATAACCTTTGATATATCTCGATTACCTCCAGGGTTGCGGTAAATTTCCGTCGCATTGATTGTTCTCATGCTCAAGGGGCTCTCTTCCTTTTGGGTGAAAGGAGAAGCCACAATTTCAACCTCGTCCAAAGCCATGGCCATTTCTTTCATCGCGAAATCAATATTCACCGATTTCGAAGATCCCACCTCTACTTCTAGTCTTATTGCTTTTTCAAAACCAAGTGAAGAACATGTGAGGTTGTAGGTCCCAGGTGTAAGCTGTTCGATCTTATAATCACCATTCTCATCCGTCGTGGATCCTATGGATGTATTCTCAATGACAACGTTGACATATGGGAGTGGTTCATTATTGATGCCATTATATACACGCCCCTTGATCGTACCCATTTGAGAGTAAGAATGAAGGGAGAGAATTGAGATTAGAAATATTAGTGCCGTTGATTTCATAGTTTATTTTGTTTAACTATATTTGAGCAAAATTAAACATTATGTCTAGATATTCAATATCGGATTTAGAAAACCTCACCGGGATCAAAGCTCACACTATCAGGATCTGGGAACAACGGTACAATATCCTCACACCACAGCGTACCGATTCTAACATTCGATATTACAACGACAATCAGCTCAGACATCTATTAAACGTTTCCACTCTGCTGGATGGAGGATGGAAGATCTCTAAAATCAGCCACCTTAATCAAAAAGAGATTAACCAAGCGATTGATGAAGCAACCCAAGACTCATCGGTTACGGATCTAGCCATTACAGCAAGCATTAATCAATTAATAGCTGCTGGCCTAGAATACAACGAAGCACTGTTCGAAAAGGCGTTCTCTTCAGCACTCATTAGGTATGGCCTAAAAGAAACCTACATCAAGGTCATCCACCCAACACTGATCAAAATTGGTTTGATGTGGGGAAAAGTAGAATTGATACCCACTCAAGAACACTTCATCTCAAACCTTATAAGGCAAAAATTGGCCAGCGCAATTGACGGAACCTACTCGCCGCCATCTAGCGAGAAAACTTGGATCCTATTTCTTCCTGAGAATGAAACCCATGAAATCGGATTAATGTTCGCGCACTACATGATTCGATCTCAGGGACAAAGAGTCATATACCTGGGTCAAAGGGTACCATACGAGAACTTGAAATCAGTAGTTAAATCAACCAATCCAGAGTACATCCAATTCTTCATGGTGCGCCATCAAAACCAGAAGGTTATCGAAACACTCATCAACACACTGAGTGAAGATTTCCCAGCAATCACAAAGGTTGCCTGTGGTGTGTCACCGAGTATCTCAGAGTCAATATCGCTACCAAACACAACGTTCGTCAATCGAATCGAAGAATTTACTTCTTTGTTTGACTAATATCATACATGCTTAAACAAGATAAAAATACAATTGCTGTCATAGGCTCAGGGTTTAGCGGACTAACAGCGTCAGCTGTTCTCGCAACTGAAGGTCATTCAGTTGATGTCTACGAAAAGAATGACCAGCTAGGAGGAAGAGCGCGCCAGTTTGGAGAGAACGGATTCAAATTTGACATGGGCCCGAGTTGGTATTGGATGCCAGACGTCTTTGAAGAATTCTTCAATAAGTTCGGTCATACACAAAGCGACTTCTACGAACTCAAAAAACTGGATCCTGGCTTTCAGATCATATTCCCAAAAAACGAACTACTTACCGTACCAGCTAATTGGAACGAACTTCTCCAAACCTTCGAGACATTAGAGTCTGGTAGTGCTTCCAAGTTAGAATCGTTTATTGACGAGGCAGAATATAAATACAGGGTTGGCTTAGGCAAGTTGGCTTACAAACCCGGAATGACATTGCGAGAGCTGCTGGACAAGGACCTATTCTCTGGTTTGCTCAAACTCCAAGTGTTCACTTCATTTCAAAAGCACGTTCGATCTTTCTTCAAGCACCCTCAGCTTATCGCGCTCATGGAGTTTCCAATTCTGTTTTTAGGCGCCCTACCAAAGAACACCCCAGCTCTGTATAGCCTCATGAACTATTCGGGGTTAAAACAAGGCACCTTCTACCCTATGGGAGGATTCAAAGCAGTCACTGACGCTCTTGTACAAATTGCTAAAGAACAAGGTGTTCAGTTTCATACAAATCATGCGATAAGCTCAATTGAACCGGTTTCTAAAAGCCTCATAAAACTTCACATGAAGGAGGAAGAACATCATTTCCAAGGGATTGTTGCGAGCGCTGATTACCACCATGTTGAATCTCTTCTCTCCGAGAGCTCAAGAAATTATGGTGAATCGTATTGGAATTCACGTGTAATGGCACCATCGAGCCTCATCTTTTATTTAGGTGTAGATGTCAAAATTCAAAACTTAGAGCATCACAACCTTTTCTTTGATGCGGATTTCGATGGACATTCAGAAGACATCTACACGCACAAGCAATGGCCAACCGATCCTCTATTCTATGTGTGTTGTCCTTCCAAAACTGACTCAAGCACAGCGCCCGCTGGGAATGAGAACCTCTTTTTGTTGATGCCGATTGCTCCGGGTCTTGAAGACTCACAAGAAATGAGAGATCAATTTTTTGAAGTGATGATCCAGCGACTCGAGAAGTTCACAGGACAAAACATTGCGGATCAAATTGTATATAAACGTGCATACTGTGTCAAGGACTTTGTAGAGGATTACAATTCCTTTAAAGGGAATGCTTACGGGTTGGCGAACACCTTGAAGCAAACTGCCAACTTAAAGCCAAGCATTCAAAACCGACGCCACAAGAACCTCTTCTATGCTGGCCAATTAACCGTTCCTGGTCCAGGAGTTCCACCGGCTATTATCTCCGGTCAACTTGCAGCCAAGGCACTCATAAAACATTTACAACACTAATTATGAAAGGATTATTCGACGAGGTGTCTGCGGAAACTAGCAGGATCACTACCAAAAAGTATTCTACAAGTTTTTCAATGGCAATCCATACGCTGCATCCGAGGCTAAGACAACCTATCTATTCGATCTATGGATACGTGAGGCTCGCAGATGAAATCGTAGACAGTTTCCATGACTTCAACAAACATGAGCTAATGCAGCAGTTTAGAACTGACACTTTGAAAGCATTGGAAGATAAAATCAGCCTCAACCCCATCCTCAACAGTTTTCAAAAGGTGGTCCGCGAATACAACATTGAGTGGGGGCTCATCGACACCTTTCTAAAAAGTATGGAGATGGACCTTGAGCCATTGGACTATGATCAAGTCACATATGAGGACTATATTCTTGGCTCAGCAGAAGTTGTGGGTCTAATGTGCCTTCGGGTTTTCGTAGAGAATGATTCTGAGACGTTCGACAAGCTCAGACCCAGTGCTATGCATCTTGGTGCTGCGTTTCAAAAAGTCAATTTCCTGAGAGACATTAAAGCAGACTACGAAACTCTTGGTCGAACTTATTTCCCTCAAACTGACTTAGAAGCGTTCACGGTCATTGATAAACAGGCAATTGAGAAGGACATAGAAGAAGACTTGGCGCTAGCGCTAGTAGGAATAAAACAACTCCCAAGTACCGCACAAAGTGGAGTTCACCTTGCCTATAAGTACTACCTCAATTTATTCAGAAAAATTCAATCCTTATCCCCGGAAACTATTCGTTCTGAAAGAGTAAGGATACCAAACTCATCAAAATTTGGAATGATGCTCAAACACTTCATTACCAATCAAATAAACATGTTATAATATGAAACGAATTACTTCCCTCGTCATCATCTTTATGTTGTCCCTTTCAGGGTTTTCATCAACCCCTGATCTGGTCTTACTCAGGTCTCTGTTGTACGGCGCGTCTGAAAGTTCCAAGAGTGCGGAATCATTCTATTCATCGTTGGATAAAATCAAAGACGATGAAGGCACAACAATCACAGGCTACAGAGCCATGGCACTTATGTTCAAGGCAAACTACGCATGGAATCCTTACTCAAAACTGAGTCACTTTCTGCACGGAAAGAAAATGCTAGAAGAGGCCATAGCTAAAGATTCTGAGAATGTCGAGTTGCGTTTTTTCAGATTGAGCATTCAAACGAATGCGCCGTTCTTTCTCGACTACAATTCTGAAATAGTAGCTGATTTGAATTTGATTAACAAACACCTACCTCAGCTTTCAGATCAAGATCTTAAAACTCGAATAGAAGAGTTCCTCATTCTATCATCAAGTAAATTAAATCGATCATGACAGAAGACGTAATTCTTGTTGATGAACAGGATATTCAGATAGGAACAATGGAGAAGATGGAAGCCCATGAGAAAGGCTTGCTGCATCGAGCCGTTTCGGTATTTATTTTCAACTCACTCGGAGAAGTCCTACTTCAGAGAAGAGCGGACACAAAATACCATTCAGCGGGATTATGGACCAACACTGCATGTACACACCCTTTTCCTAGTGAAAGCGCCTTGAAAGCCGCAACTCGTCGTCTCCAGGAAGAGATGGGAATGACTGGGCAATTACATCCAGCCTTTGAATTCACCTATCACGCCAAATTAGAACACGGCCTCGCAGAACATGAATACGATCATGTCTTTATTGGAATTTCAGATCAGAAGCCAAAAATCAATCCGAAGGAAGTTGGAAGTTTTGATTACAAAAACATGATAGAGATACAGCACGAGATTAGCCTTCATCCTGAGCAATTTACCGAATGGTTCAAACTCTGTTTTAGACGCGCATTTGACGCTCATGTAAATTTGAACTCGACCGTATTAACTTGGTAACCATGTTTGATTTGATTATTTCAATAGCTATAACCCTCTTAGGGTTTCTTGCAATGGAAGCCATTGCTTGGTTCAGTCATAAGTACATTATGCACGGCATTTTATGGACCTTGCATAAGGATCATCACACTCCATCCAAGGAACACGTCTTCCAAAAAAACGACTTCTTTTTTCTGCTGTTCGCTTCACCAGGAATTGCTTGTTTAGCTTACGGATTAGCCTATGACAGTTTCCTGTTTTGGATTGGACTGGGCATAACCCTCTATGGCTTCACATATTTTTTAGTCCATGACATCATCATACATCGAAGAATAAAGGGATTTAACACTCCTGAATGGCCGTACGTAAAAGCCATTAGAAAGGCCCACAAAATTCATCACAAGCAGACTGAAAAGCATCACGGGAGTTGTTTTGGGATGTTGGTCGTTCCCAGGAAATACTATGTAGAAGCTCACAGAATCTCGAAGTAATGTCCTACACCTACCTGTTTCTGGATCTTGCTGTGATTTCGATTCCTCTCGTTTTCAGTTTCAATCGGCGATTCCCATTTTTCAAAGAATGGAAATACTTCCTTCCCGCGCTCGTTGTCGTTGCCATACCGTTTATTGTTTGGGACATGCTCTTCACCAATCTCGGTGTTTGGGGTTTTAATCCCGATTACTTAGTTGGTGTCAACTTATTCAACCTTCCAATTGAAGAGTTGCTGTTTTTTGTTTGCATCCCCTATGCAAGTGTCTTCACCTTCTTTTCATTGCAAAAATTAATCCCGTCGCTGGCTGAAATCAAAATTGCTAAGTCGCTTCAGGTAAGTGCCACCGTACTCCTGTTCGCCATTGGCGTGATCACATTGGATCAATGGTACACCTCAATAACATATCTGAGTCTTTCAATTTCCCATGGCTATCTAGTATTTAAGAATGTCCAATGGTTACCTACTTTCTACGTAAGCTATATCATTCTACTTCTGCCTTTTTTCATTGTAAACGGACTTCTGACTGGTAGCTTCATTGAAGGTGAAATTGTCTGGTACAACGACATGCACAATTTTGGAATTCGATTGTTCACTATCCCAATTGAAGACGTCTTTTACGGGATGTTGCTCATCCTCTTGAATGTTCATTTGATGGAGGTCTTCAAGTACAAGCGAATATGGTGAGTCCGCGACGCATAATGGTCTTTCCGTTCAACTTGATGTCGCATTACTTGAGATGCATCAGCCTCGCCTCTCGATACCTAAATTCGGAAATACTTATTGCCCGGTCAGAAGAGTACAATCAATTTGTCACTCGCGCTGGCTTTGGGTCTTTTGATGTAAAGGTTTTTGATAGTGCAGATGTTCTCGAGCACAGTAATTCCTTCAGTTTTGATTGGCTTAATTATGATGCTCTGAAACCTGTGTTTGAATCTCAAGTGGAGGTTATCAAAACCCATAAGCCTCATCTGGTGATTGGTGACACCTCTCCAACACTCAAAATGGCTGCAGAGTTTACAAATACCCCGTACACCTCTCTAATGAACGGATATATGACCCGATACTACAGTCATACCAGGAGAGTGCCTAGGTTTCATCCCGCTTATAAATACTCTCAAATTGTCCCTGAGAATATTTTTGATCCGATTACGCGGGCGGTAGAACGTACAGTCATGAAAAGCGTGCATAGGCCATTTAAAAAGATTAGAAAAGAACATGGTTTATCTGCGCTCAAATCCTACCTAGAAGAAATGGAAGGGGATGAAAATTTGATTTGTGACTCTCCAGAAATCTTTCCTCAAACCAACCTGCCAGACAACTATACCTATACAGGAGAATTAGAACTTGTTGGTTCGGGTGATTCCGAAATTCCAACGTTATCTAACAAGCCATTAATTTTAATCTGCATGGGCAGCAGTGGAAGCTGGGATGAACTCCAATTTTTGACAGACCAGAGGTATTCATCTTATCAGATCATCGCAGCAGGAGATACCAAAAGGGCGCTCAAAGCTGACCACATTGAATCTCACTCATTTATTGAACTAGACGAGCTCATCAAACAATCAGAAGTATTCATCTGCCATGGCGGAAACGGAACATTGATGAAGGCTCATAGGCACAACAAATTTGCTCTTTGTTTGACATCGCATTTTGAACAAGAATGGAACGTTCAACGAATTGAAGAAATGGGCTTTGGCAAGTCCATTAATGACGATCCGGAAAGAATGATCCGTCAACATTTGGAAGAATTGAGCTTGAATACAGAGCTACAGCCGCTGTGAGAATCTGGTCTCTGAATCCGAAGTACCTAAACAGTAAGGGCCTGGTGGCTCTATGGCGGGAGACTCTTCTCGCAAAAAACGTCCTTGAAGGAAAGACGAAAGGATATAAAAACCACCCTCAATTGAAGCGGTTTGTAGATTCAGGTCATCCGCACGTTGCCATCAATTCATACCTCTTAGAGGTTTTCAATGAAGCTACCGAACGCGGATATAATTTCGACTTTAAGAAGATTGAACAGCTCGGGGAGCCAGAAAGAATCACAGTAAATGATGGACAAGTGCGATATGAACGTCAGCACCTTCTTTCCAAGCTCAAGAATAGAGGAGATCTCGATCGACATGCACTACTCAAAATAGACTGTGAACCAGAACTTCACTCCCTGTTTACTGTGGTTCCTGGCCCCATCGAAGCATGGGAGAAAGTTTGAAAATTCTTCCGAGCGTCTAAATGTTTTCGAAGATGATCAGATAAACCTTTACTTAGCTATACTCAGAGTGTGAGTCACAATATCTGACTCGAGGTTTATGCTGAGCGTGTATTTACCACTCGCTATGCTCGAGAGCGGAACATTCACAGATGAGGTTGACCTATAGCTTTTAGAATACACCACACGGCCAGAAACATCAACAATTGAAACATCAAATTGTTGGGGTAATCTCGAAAATGAAATTCCGACGTAATCAGAAGCTGGATTTGGGTACTGAAATCTTATTGGTGTCTTGCTCCTCGCAAAATTCCAAAGACATGAAGCAATGATGGAAAGAGAGCGTCCATTGTTTCACGCGCACCACCCGTTGAACCAGGTAGAGTGAGAACCACAGTCTCACCAATTACACCAGCGATTCCGCGAGAAAGCATTGAGTATGGTGTGCGTTGCTGGCCGTGACTTCGGGCCGCTTCCATAACACCTGGCATTTCTCGATCCAACAGCGGGAGAACAGCTTCGGGTGTCACATCTCGTGCGGAGAGGCCTGTACCTCCAGTGAAAATAATCAGGTCCAATTTATCCTCAGAGTGTTTCCTAACCATCTCCTGTATTTCCAGGGTTTCATCCGGAATGATTTCATAGTGAGCCACTTCCACCCCACAATCCTGCAACTTGGCCATGATAGCTTTACCTGCTTTGTCTTCTTTCTGGCCTTGCGAAATCGTATCTGAACAAACTGCGACCGCCGCCCTCAGATCTTTTCTAAATCGATCCTTGAAGTCAGATTTGCCCCCTTTTTTCTCCAGTAGTTTGATAGCATGTATCTCAATTCCTTTGTCAATCGGCTTTAACATGTCATACATAGTGAGCGCTACTACAGACGCACCGTGCATTGCCTCCACTTCAACCCCAGTCTTGTAAATGGTCTTCACCTCTACATTAATTTCTATGTCTAACCCGTTAATCTCATATGAGATTCTAGAATACTCCACCGGCATTGGGTGGCAATCAGGGATAATATCTGATGTCTTTTTAATCGCCAATAAGCCAGCGGCCTTAGCCATTTCAAATACATTGCCTTTTGCTACTTGGTCATTCTTTATAGCCTCGATTGTCTCTGGCAGACTCACCTTCAAAACCGCCCCAGCAATAGCCGTTCTCAGCGTGTTCACTTTTGATGTAATATCAATCATCTATCAAGTATTTTCTTTCCAGCGGTGCGATTCATCGCTCAGAATCTCCTTTCCGAAGATTGGCACCTTAGCTTTAATTTCTTCCACTATATATCGAGATGCCTCAAACGCATCCTTCCTTCGCGGAGATGAGACAAAAACAAACAAGCAGATTTCACCTGCATCCACTCTCCCTAGGCTATGATAGATGTGCATGCAACTCAGTTTATATTTCTCAAACGTTGCTTCACGAATAAGGTGTAATTCCTTTTCGGCTAACTCCTCATAAGCAGTGTACTCAATGGCAATAACTTTTTGTTCTCCGATAGGATCCATTCTTACTTGTCCTAGAAAAATATCGTGTGCACCAATGTCTGTTCTACTCTGATGCTTGGCAATTGATTCTCCAATAAATCCAGGATCAATGGCTCCTTCTAGAAATACCTTCTTCTTCTTTACTGTCTGTGTTTCACCTCTCATGAAAGCTCTAATTCTATCTTATTTTTCTCTGTTTCCTTGGTGAACTTCATCCATGCCTTTACTCCACCTTGAAGACTCATTAAGTTAGCATGAGGAGATGTTGCTTGGATTTTACTTATCGCTTTTAGGCTACGAACACCAGAATGGCAGTAAACTACAACTATATTCCTCTGGTCGATTAAGTCCAAGGATTGAAGAACATCTTTAACCGGAATTCGCAACCCTGTCAACTCCTTAGGACTTGGTGGTTCAGAATCTCCCCGCACATCCACGAACTGAATTGTCTCCCCTTTGGAAATGAGTATGTTCAGCTCTTCTGCAGTAATCTCCTCTATTAGGTTCTCCT